>VAPG01027333.1_pt1 | contig 28161 bp, 18 predicted proteins | sample 3393851 | NCBI WGS metagenome assembly VAPG01 (sample SAMN08290438, study PRJNA428436) | hydrothermal vent metagenome | isolation source: Deep-sea hydrothermal vent chimney | place: Atlantic Ocean: South-mid Altantic Ridge | depth 2194 m m
AAAAAACAGATTGAAACCCCATAGAAAAGGGTAGTTTCGGATTTAGTTCAACAGCTGCTTCAATCTGGGCTTTTCAAGCCGATTGAAGGCTATTTATTGGCAGTTGTTTTTTATCCTTTTTTTGATTTCATTAATACATCTAAAATTTCTTTTAAATTTCCCTCTTTGTCCAATTCTCTAACTTTTTGATAGTATTGGTTTCCTTTTTCAAATTCCTTTTTGTAAACTTTTAAAAAATTCCCGTAACCTAAAAGGGCTTCAATGTAATTAGGATTTATTTCAATTGCTTTAAGTAAATGATATTCTGCTTTTTCCAAACCTTCTTTCGTTGGGTTATTTCCCTTATAAAAATTCGATAAATTATTATGTGCCTTTGCATTATTTGGGTCAAATTTCAATATCTCTTCATATTGTTTTTTTGCTCCTTCAGTATCATTAAAATGACGATTTAGAAGCACTCCAAGATTTAGTCTTGGAATATCTAATTCCGGTTTTGATTCAATTGCTTTCTCATAACAAGTTCTGGCTTGTTTATAATCATTTTTTACATTTTCAAGAATCTGTCCAAGATTGTTAAGAATTTCATAATTGGTAGAATCCAGATTAAGACCTTTTTTGTAATAATGAATTGCTTGGTCAAATTTCTTTAAATCTCTTGACGTTCCACCTTTAATTGAAAAATAATAACTACTCTCTTTGTATTTTTGGAGATAATCATCTAACGCAATTTCTCGTTTTTCAAGATTGTTAATTAGCACAATTCTTAATAAGTCAATTAATGCTTTTGGTTCTAAATCAATCCCTAATATATTAATTATTGGTTCATAGTTATTTTTTATAATTTCTTCTGGACTAAAATGCAGAGATTCAGAAATACGCTTTAAAAATCCATCAATATTAGAAGATATGTCTTTGAATAATTTTAATTCTTTGTATGATTCTGGAGAATTTATTGGGTTAATATTCTCAAGTGCTTGCTCTAATTCATTTGTCTTTTGCTCCCAAAAACGAACATATTCTAATCTTTCAATAGCAGAATAAAATTTTGTTTCTTTTAAAACAATTGGTAAAATTTTCTTCCAATGATTCTCATCTTTTTGTAATTCCAAAATTTCAAACAAACAATTTTTTGATTTAAAATAACTGTCAGATAAAAGTAATAGAGCATAATCACAAGACCTTATTCTTTTCATAAAGTTCGGAATATTGTCAGTGTAATTAAGTTCTTGATTATCCTTTATTATCGAGATTCCAATTAGTTGTAAATCAGAAGATATTTTATCTGCAATTTCTTTAGTTTGCCAAGAATATGAAACAAATATGTTTGGTTTTTCCATCTTAATTTATACTATGTTTCTTTTTTCAAATAACTGCTAACGGTTTGGCTATGCGGAGTGCGGGTTTCCGAAGCACTTCACTTTCAACCTACACCGATATTTATTTTATAATCATATTTTCAATTCTACTACTAAACCCCGCATTACGTATGAGCCTTTGTTACCGGTTCGTGCTTTTGTTTTCTATTAATGTTTCTGTCTTTGTGCGTTGGCTTGGTAGCTCTTTTGCTTTTTTTTGCTTGGCTTTGTGTGATTGCAAAAACAGCAAATGTGCTACCAAATGCGTTGGCATTATTACCTAATTACAACATAAACAAGAATTATTATTACTACTGCAATACCTATTAACTGAATTATTCTATTTGTCTTTACTGATTTTCTAAGTAATTCGTTTTGCTCTGCCAAAGAGATCAACTTGTTCTCTACCAATTCATTATTTCTCGTTGATTGCTTGTCTTGGTCTTTTAGATGTTTTTCAGTTGCAGCACTAAATGAACTGATAATTTGCTTAGTTTCTTTATGATTAGTGTCAATTGCATTTTTTATTTCACCTAAAGACTGAACAATGCTATTAAGCGCTTGTGTTATTGTTGTCAGAGTGAGGTTAATTGAGTTTATTGCTTCAAAGATTTCAGAAAGTGTTTTTTGAAGTTTGGCAAAATGCTTTTCTAAATCAATTTTCTCAAGACGTTCTATTATTTTGTTTAGGTTATTGATTTTATTTTGAACGTCTTTCGATTTTTCGTCAAACTTTTTGAGTTCTACTTCTAAATCCTCTTTTGTTTTGTCAATGAATTCTTTTTGTAATTCTTTAAAAAGATTTTTGAAGTCAGTATTTAATAATCGTGTAATTTGTTTCTCTAAATCCTTTGTCTTACCTGATAGTTCATTCAACTTGATATCAAACTTTTCAAGTTCTATAGCTAAATCTTTTCTTGTTTTGTCGATGAAATCTTTTTGTAATTCTTTAAAAAGATTTTTGAAGTCAGTACTTGACAATCGTGTAATTTCCTTTTGTAATTCCTTTGTTTTTTCACTTAACTCTGAAAGTTTTGTTGTGAATAAAGTATTATTACCATCAAGATATTTTTTTGTTGACGAACCTAAAGTATTTGTGTAGTTCTCTGTTAACTCTACTATTTCTTGAAACTTGTCATCAAAAGTTTCTGGTAACTCTATCAACTTTTTAATATCCTCATGTAACTTGTCAAGCTCTTTTAGTTTCTCACTCAAAGCTTTGACGTTTTCTTGCGACTGTTGAATTATTTCTTCGTAATTAGGCATAATATTCTGCAATTAATTTTTGATTTTTATTTATAAGTCGTTCAATACCCAATGTTTGCATTTTTAATAAAAGTTTTGCTCGGATAAGTTTAATGTCCTTGAATGAAGGATTATCTTCTTGAATGTTGCTATGCAATTTTTTAAAGTAGGTTTCAAAAATTGGCTCAATGATTTTAAAATCATTTTTATGAAATATTTCATCCTTATACAAATTATCAAAACCTCTTTCAAGTTCTTCATTTGCTTCTGAAATGTATGAAGCATTGTTTACTGAATACATTGCAAAAGCTTTGAGCAAACGCAACACCCATTCATTGTTCAAATCGGTTTCGCTTAATGAACGTAATATCTTTTTACAAGAACCCATCATGTGTTTGTAGTTGTTTTGTTCTGTTCCATCAAGCCGGAAAACTTCCAAATACTTTTCAAGTATATTTTCTTTGCTCATTACTTCGTCTTGATAATCGTCCAAAAGTGAAAATGGTCTTCCATTAATTTTAAAACCTATCCTTGCATATTTTGCATTGAAGTAAAAATATATTTGTTCTTTGATGAAAAGATTTTGCTCATACCAATCGTTTACATACACTGCCTCTGTGATGCTTTTGTTTAGTACGTTTTCTATTTCATCAGTTGCTCTCCTTCTTTTACTTGCAATCTCCTTATATGAAAACTCAGATAAAAAGTAAAGACACTCAATAATATTTTCAAGCAAAGTTGGTTTTGAAAGTCGGCTTTCTAATTCAGAAATATTTTCCAATGCGGTATTCTCTGATAAATATCTGCGTAAATAGTTTTCAATTATTAATACATAATCATCTATGGTATTGTGCTTTTTGAAAGTACAGTAATATAAATTGTTTTTTTTGTAGTCAATCAGATAATCTTCTAAAAACCCCATACTGTGCATACGGTAAATTAATCTGCCTGTATCGTTGCTTGTTTCTCTGTTTCTGCTATAAACAAAAAGAAGTTTTTCTTTTACTTCTTGGGTTATTTTAGAAAGTTCCTTAACGCTATTCTCCTCAAGAAGAAAAAAGAAGTCGATAAAATCATAGGAGTATGTGTAAGCAGATTTGATTACTTCTTGAAATGTCTTTGTGAAATAAGGAGGATTTATTTCATCAGTGGGTTTTACACCTAATAGTTTACAAATAATTTCAGTTGAGTCTGGATACTTTTTCTGTGCTGTTATAGTGAATTGAAAAGTTTCCTTTTTGCAATTATCAAATGTGTTTGCCAAAGTATCTTGCTTTTCAATGTTTATCATTTCTCCATTAATGAGCTGAAATTCTTTAACTTTAAATAAGTTTAAGAACTGACTTTTCTCCGTATCAACACCCTTAAATGAAATTTCATGAAAGTAGTCGTGTATATTTCTGTCATCAAATTTTTCAGTAATGTATTTGTAATGGTCATTGCTATCTTTTTCTTTCAGTAGGTCTTTAAGTTCTACAATGCTTTCTACCGGAAGAATATTATATTTTGAGCCGTCTCTTCTTAGTAAACTAAAATCACAATTCTCAATAGTATTTATTGTTTCCTCTATTGTTTGAAAAGAAATGTTTTCATACATTGTGACCGTATCATTCCATCTTTTCTCAAATGATTGTCTTCCTGCCTTTCGGGTAAACTTGTTTTTAATAAGCTTATTTTCTTTGTTTTTGCTGAAAAACTTGTAAACATCAACCTTGAAGTATTCCGCTTTTGATATTAAAATATTAGCCTCTGATATTTTTTTATCTCTTCCCGACCTTCCTGCTTCTTGCACTAAACTTTCAAGTGAACCGGAATAAACATAGTGATAAGTTGAACGAATATCTTTTTTGTCAATACCCATCCCAAATGCCTTAGTACAAACCATATGTTTGGTTTTGTCTGCCGTAAAGTTTTCAAAGTGCTCTTGTACCTCCTTGCTTTCTTCTTCTGTTTCGCTTGAATAGAAAAACCCCTTTGAACCTGAATTAAGATTCTGATAAACAAAATCAACTCCTTTTTCATTCCCATTCTGTCCTTTAACCGGACAAAAAATAATTGAATAAAAATCGTTTTGATTTTTGGCTTCTAAATCAATTAATTCTCCTGTTTCATTTTTAAACAAAATATTTTCGCTGAATACTTCAATATCGTTGAAATTTTGTCTGTGATGCAGTTTAGATTTCTCAATTAGTTCTTTATTATTTAATTTTTGAAGGTTTTTGCCAATGTTTGAAAAGTCATTGTTTAATACATTAATTCTATTTTTGTTTGTAACGTCAATTACTCTAAAAAATAATTCTGGTCTGATTGTATTTTCAATCATAATAATTGCATCTGCAACATCATTGTGCTGAATTTGCAGTTCTCTTTCGATATCAGCTAAAACATCAAATGAAGCTGTTGCAGTTAGTCCGATAAGTGAAACAGAATTACCCTTTCTTGTTTTTGCAAACATTTGAGAGTTTTTACCCAACATTAAATATGTTGAGCGGAAATCATGCCCCCACTCTGATACGCAATGGACTTCATCAATTACACAATATGAGAATGCTAAACCAAATTTTGAAATATCAATTTTATAAATGATATTTCTGAAATCCTCCATTACGAACCTTTCAGGCGAAACAAAAAGGAACATTGTTTCACCATATCTAAAGTCGATTAGTTTTTTTACTTTTTCTTTTCGCTTTAAATTAGAATTAATATAATCACAACAGTCAATCCAATTCTGTTTCAAAACTCTTACTTGGTCTTCCATTAATGACTTAATTGGGTCAACAACTAAACATAATCCTGGCTGCAAGAAAGAGGGAAGTTGAAATGTTAAAGATTTACCAGCTCCAGTAGGTAGCAAACCAATAACAGGCTTTTGTTGTAATGCTCTTGAAATAATAGGTAGCTGACCTTCTCTAAAACGGACTTTTCTGAAAATGTTTTGAATAAAGAAATTTATATGGCATTCATATTTATTTATTGGAACATAAGAGCCATCATCCTTTTTTCTGACAAGCGATTTATATTGTAATAAATCTGCACAATAAACTCGCCTTGCTTTTCCAAAGGAGTTGTCATTGTAATGAGAGGAACGAATTTTTATTGCATTCTCATTCTTGAAATCAGATTCATTATAAATGTTAGAACGCCTTAATACTGAATGGTCAATAATTATGTCAAATTGATTTTGATTAAAGAAGTTTTCATCTTGTATATTTGCCTTTAAGTGAAGTTCAGTATTTAATACCCATTTTGAAGTCTCAAATATGGTTAATTCAATTCCAGGCAAATTCAATTTATCGCTGTCCTTTAAAATTGAATTAATGTTGAAAAACAATTCTTGTAAGGTTTTTATTGCGATGGATCCGCAAGGTAAATCCCTTTCAACTATTGCAACTTTGATTTTTTCTTTACTGAAATAATCTGGGTGTACTAAAAGAAATTCAATAATTGTTTTGTGAATTCTTGCAACTGCAATTGGAATAAAAATTAAAGAGTATGTAGCAAGATACTTCTTTATGTCTTTTGTAAAATTGCTTTTAAAAATTGAAAATATTTCTTTTTTAAATTGGTCAATAATTGATTGGTCTAATTCTAATCTATCATAAGATTGCCTTAAAGTTTTGAACCCTTCTTCATCTGCTGCATCATCTCTATAATTATCATAATACTTGTAAGAATTAATTTTATGGTGTGAACCATCGTATTCAAAGATTATTCCTTTTTTCTTCGTTTCTGAGTTGTTTGAATTTAAATAAGGGAATTCAAAAGAAAAATCTACACTTCTACCGCCGCCTAAGTTTCTGTTAATTGTTGCAAACTTTCTTTGTGATTGTAAAATCTGTTTTGCATATGGGAAGTCTTTTAAATTTTCATTTAAAAAGTTCCACTCACCATCGCTACCCAAATTACCACCATAATTTGTCCGATTTATTTCTAAGTTTGGCTCAATGATATGAAGCAACTCAAAAACAGTTTCATAACTAATTTGGTTTATTGATTTTGGAAAATGGAATTCAAATTCTTCTTTGTTAGGTTCGGTTAAATTAATTTTGGAAAACAATTTCTCTAATGATAAAGGTGCACTTGTCGGTAATCCTCTCGTTATAATATTATTCAGAGTTGCTAAAACAGGGTTGAGCTTCTTGTAGTCTGGATTATGTTTATGAGGGAACTCAATATCGAATGAACTTACATATTGGAGAAGTCCATTTATTTGGTCAAGTTGTTTTTGTTCAGCAGGTATTCTTTTATTTAAACTGCTTTTGAAATCATTTATAATTTGTCCAATGCTGTCAACTATATAGCCTGCTTTGTATTGCATATTAATCTACTTAAGATTAGTTGTAAAGAATTGATGCGATGGAATAAAAAATAAATGTGGTGCAATTGCGTGAAGGCTCGTGGGGGGATTTGTACCTCTTTTATTTTTTACTGAAGCGTTGGCTTGTCTATTCATTTTTCCTTTGTTTAATTATTGCACTCGGGTGTCTTTTTTAGCATGACCGGTAACGGTTTTAATATGCTGCGTACCGCATTTTGAAACGAATATTTTCAGTGTTACTACAATCTTAATTTTGCACTATAATCTTCTTATTTACACCTAGTTGCGGTATGCAGTATATTTTTTGTTGCCAGTAGTTATTTTAGTATTATTTTTGCAAAACTCTCTAAATCAGTTTCAAAATATTTTTTATCAAAGTCATATTTAGAATAAATTGAGAAACTGTCTGGTAAATAAAATCTAATGGCTTCTTCTTTTGATTTGAGTACGGGAAAAGTATATTCAGGTGAATATTTACTTTTCTCTTTTGATAGTTCTGTTTGGATTAAATCAAGAAATTTTGTTTCATCATATTTTTCATATTTCGTACCCATTTTTACCATATATTGAGTTTTTAGTTCGACAAGACTTTCAATATTCAATAGTTTTTGATATTCTTCTTTGGTATAAATGTATCCAATGGTTTGTTTAAATGTATACCAATCTTCTTGGATGGAAGGATATTCGTATCGCCCGCTCCATTTGTATACCATTAGAACATAATATATAACCCCTTTATAAGTAACTGTGGTTGTTTGCAATTTTTGAAAGTTTTGGCGTATTCGTGACATCATCCACGCACCTTGCAACGATTTGTATTTATCCTTATAATCCTTGTCATCTGAGATTACGTTTTTATAATCTATCCATTCTCCAAGCGTTGAGTTATAAGCCCATCCTGTTGCTTTTGAGAGAATTCCAGATTTTGTTTCGAAACTTAGTTTTACTCTATTGGTGCGTTCTTGACCAAAAATTTGCAACAAAGAGAATGTCATTAAAAATGTAATAAGTGTTAATTTAATTTTCATAATTTCTAATTTTTAGTATTATCGTTTTGTTAATTTTAATTACTGGCAACTACCGACTAATAACATACCCTATTGCATATAGTAGGATTATATCCGAAGTCATCCGGTTCCTATTTAACAGTAGTTCAGTATTTAAAGCCTTTGTAATTAGTGAATTCATAGTTTCTTGTTTTAAGAATTTCCAAATATAATAAAATTAATTGAGTTTTTCCTTTATTAGTGAAACTCTATTTTGAAAATCCGCGGTATGCGGAGTATTCGAAATAGTTACTTGAACTAATCCGCTTTTTCAGCGGGATATAGGTTAATACCCCGACCCTCCGGGTCGGTTCCTTAATATTGGGTTCAGGGTTCTTCCCTGAGGTTTAACACCTTTTTATTATTCAGCTTGTCCGGCCTCAGGCTGGATTAATAGACATTCGTTATTTTTTTTGAATCTCGAATCCCGAACACCGAACGCCGATTTTTGAAATAATGGCTCCATAGATAATATCACCATCTTTTGCTGTTGGTTTTTCCGAAATGTCCGGGACAGGCAGCCAACGGCAGTCCGTCTAAAAGCCCTCGTTTATTTTAACTTGAAAAACCACGTTCTTAGGGCGTGGTAATGTATTGACGGCTATGCCTTTCAGTTTGTTGAGGTAAATGGAATGATGAATATCCCCTCCTGACCGGACGGGCAGGGATTAACGAATCACGATTTAAGAAGCCAAATTAAAACTTCAGGATTCAAAAATCGTTAATCGGTGTTCGATATTAAAAAAACAGAGAAGGCTTAAAAGCCCCCTATGTGGGTAAACCAAAACCACCTTCTTAGAAGGAGGATTATTTATCTCACCAATATTAGTTTTATTCCTGAGTTTTGACCTGTTGATTGATTTCTTTGTCATATTTGGCTTTGGAATATTGGTAACTACTTTTGGTACGTCCACTAATACCCTTCAATACCTAAATCATCGGTAGCATTCAATCCAGAGCCTGAGGGATACTCTTGATGAAAGAATCCTGTTAAGGCAGATAGAACATTTTGATTTAAATCTGAAAGTCGCGTTTGCTAATTGTACTTACGTTTGCGCCAGACTTTGGCAAAATAGGTAAAGGCGGGGTCTTGCAACAGGCGGCTGTCGGGTGTTAGTCCGTTATGTACAAATCCGGTGGCTATTTGTTTTTGTTCGGTTTTGGCTCTTATTGGATTTTCATACAACTGCAAATAGCGCAAAGCACTAGTAAACTCTTTTTGCCGGATAAAGTAATGCACGGCTTCCATAATGAGTATTTCCGAATGCTGGTTACGAACAAAAGTGTAAAGGCTGGTAAAAGGTAAGTCGAACTGCTCCAGATGATAAGCGTTGTATTGCTTTTCGAGCCGGACAAAACCGGGCAATACTGTGGTAAACCCTTTGCTGAAAAGTTGCAGCGTGAGCTGGTGGTACTCCTCGGTAAAACGAAACAGATTTTCATAAGTGTTGAAAGTACTGCTCATTTGATTTTTGTTGCTTTGGCAGGATGCAGCTCCGTCATACAGTTGTTTTGCCTTCAGAAAATAACTTTTTGCCTTCGTCAATTGGTAAGCTTTCACAGCGTGATAGGTTTGTGTAAAAAGCCGGGTAATCTTCTCTTGTTTCCACTGGCAGTCGGAGGCTTTAAGTTTTAATGACAGTACATCAAATGTTTTCTTTATCGTTTCATTTCCGGAAACGCCGTAATGCAGGCTGAGGCTTTGTGCCAAACGGAATATGGAATCTGCTTTCTGAAAATGTTTTTTCCAGATTTCCAGGTTGGCTTTATCAGCGATGGACAAAATATAGGGAACTGTGGTTTGGGCAATGAGTATCTTCAGCTGTGGGGATTCGGGAAGAGAAAAAGTCTTTTGCAGTTTCGTGGCCGATTTGAGGTAAGCTATTGCCCGGACATTCTGGTTCTGATGATGCAGTGTTGCGCCTTTCGAAATAATTTGTTGGAAAATGGCGGTGGCTGTCTCGGTAACTTCTTTATTTTGTGTTAGTTTTGAACTATATGGACAAAGTTTGTAGTAATCTTTTGCAATTTGCAACAGCGTATCACGCGAAGCCGTAATATGACTCTGTTCCAGCAATTTTCGTGAAACACCAAGCCTTCGGCTCAACAACTTTTCGCAGACAGCCGTTCGTAATGAATCAATGACGGGTAGCTTGTGGCAGGCCTGCTGTGCTTTGGCCAACAGATTGAGCGTTCGGTGGTAATGGTCTTGCTTCAGATTGGTTTTGGCCATCAGGAGCATTTCACGGGCATATTGCGAATAGCAGATGACGTTTGCAGGTGGTTTTATCTCGTCGTTGTATGCTTTCAGACTTTCAGCGGCTTTTAGGATATATTTGTTTGTCAGTTTGTTATCATTGTTTTCGGCAGCCATTCTCGCCACTTTTAAATAAGATGTTGCCAGTCCATCGCGGGCATGCATCAGGCAGCTGTCGAATTCAGCAATACGTTTTACTCCCGGAAAGTGCTGCTCAAGATAGGCAGCGTTGCTGAGAAAGTCGAGGGCTCGTACATAAGATTGCTGTTTGTTTTTCAGAGAGGCGGCATCGATGAAATATTTGTAAATCTCCTGTGAAACAGCCGCCTGTCCGGTAGGATTATTTCGATTGTAGTAAGTTTGTATTTGCCTGATAAAAGTTGCTTCTTCGTTGTTGGGAAATAGCCGGGTAAATTCATTGAAACTGGCGGCTACAAAAGGCTGGTGCTCATCTGAAAGCGCAACTGTTTTTATGGAAAGCGACACGTAGCCACGGGTAAAAGCTTCTTTGTCTGCAAAACCGGATGCAGAATTACTTTGCAGCAGTTGTTGCGACAATGTTTTCATACGGGTTTGCCGGCGTAGCATGGCAGCGAATGCCTTTTGGAAGTGGAGCGGATCGTGTTGGCTGAGATGCAGACTTTGGGACAGCTTGTGTGACCTGACATAATTTTCTAACCGTTTGAGTAAAACATAATTCAGGAAAAAGCTGGCAGCCGGAGGATGTTCTCCTGATGTTTTTAATTGTAGCTGTGGCATCTCCTGCATCAGCTCGCGATAGCCGTAATAGTGGTTAATAAGTCCGGCTGTATTTAAGAACTGGTCATACGCTTTTTGTGTGAAAACGGGTTGCTTTGCTTTTATACTGACGGATAGTGTTGCCGGTGAAATGTTGCCGTGAAGCGGCAGGACTATGCTGCCCCTGCGTAAAGAAAGTATTCTGTTTAGTGTGTCGATGAGTTGTCCGTTACGGTAAATCCATATTCCAACTGCAAGTTTTTCAGGCAATAGCAGGCTGTCTATTTTAAAATTGCGGAAAGACACATCTCCGGTTATTTTTTGGTTATTATCCAGATATTTCAGAATAAACTGATTATCAGTATTTTTAGAAATAGAAAACTGCATGTTGAAGCTAAGCTGCTGCCGGAGGCTGTTTATGTTCCTGTTGTTGTTGGAGGCCAGTAGGTTGAAAACTGATGCTAGCCTGCTCTGTTTGTTTAGTGATGAGTAAGTAATGCCGAAGTCAAATTTTTGGCTCCATGACTGTGCTGTTGCGGTAATGGTTACAAAGCCGGAGAGAAGCGTAAGAAGAAGGGGGAAAATGTATTTTTTCAATATCAAAAAAATTTTTGCAAAAGTAGACAAACGACGAAATTGTTTTGGCTTTTGTTTTAAAGGCTTTGCATTTCATTTTGCTCTTTTGTATGACAAATCCGAAAAGATTGAATATTAGTGTCTTAAATCTGATACGGATTATGAGTGAGTGCTCGTTCCACTTGCGACAAGGATAGGAGCGGTTAGGCACCGTAGTCTGCAAAAGAGAAGCTTGTTGGCCGGTGGAGGCGACCGAAGGAAGCCCACGCACGGCTTACAAGCTTTTTTGCAGGCAAGGGGCATTTGAGCGGATAGCCTGGCTGTCGTCCAAAAAATTATCAAAAAAAAGGCATAAAAAAAGTCCACATCTCATTAGAAATGTGAACTTTTAGAAAGTGCCCAAGATAGGACTCGAACCTACACGACCTTGCGATCACTAGTCCCTGAAACTAGCGCGTCTACCAATTCCGCCACTTGGGCATTCATTCGGAGTGATGAATGCATAATGTTGAATGATGAATTAAAAAAGTCATTCACCATTATTTATTCAATATTCATCACTCAACATTCATCACTCTTCCGGTGCCCAGAACAAGAATCGAACTTGCACTCCCAAAACGGGAACATGGCCCTCAACCATGCGCGTCTACCATTTCCGCCATCTGGGCTAAAAGAGGGTGCAAAAGTAGTATTATTTCCTTTTTATCTGCAAATCTTATAGAATTTTTTTTCCATTAGAATACTGCTTTTTACATGGGGTGGCAAAATGGATATTTGGGCAGAATGAGCATGGTAATTTGCATTGTGGGGAGCCGGAAAGGTGCTCTTTTCAGAAAAACATTTATATTTGGCACTTAAAACGAATGGTAATATGGTTCAAATAAAAAAAGTTGAGACTAAAAAAGATTTAAAGGCATTTATTGGATTTCCTTATAAACTTTATGCCGATGATGCGCTTTATGCACCCGATTTAAGAATTGTTCAGAAGGAAACATTGGACAAAAAAAAGAATCCTTTTTTCCATCATGCTGAAGCCGATTATTTTATCGCGCTTGATGGAAACGATAAAGTAGTTGGGCGCATTGGCGCACTTACCAACGAATATTATGTTAAACACTGGAAAGAAAATTACGGCTTTTTTGGTTTTTTTGAATCTATCGATGATAAGGAAGTCTCCGGTGCTCTTTTTGATAGCGCCAAGGCCTGGTTGAAAGAAAAGGGTGTTGATGGCGTTTATGGCCCCATGAATCCCTCCACAAACGATACCTGTGGTACGCTTATAGAAGGTTTCGATACGCCGCCTTATGTTATGATGGTTCACAACAAACCTTACTACAACGAATTGATCCAGGCAGCCGGGTTTTCAAAAAAGATGGATTTGTTTTCTTACCGGTTTAAAGTGGATGCTTTACCCGGAAGATACGTTCAGCTGGCTGATAATATTGAAAAAAGGCTGAACGATGAGGGCATTATCATTCGGAAGGTAGATTTTAAAAAGATTAAGGATGAAGCTCCCAAATTGCAATACATTTATAACAAAGCATGGGAAAAGAACTGGGGCTTTATTCCCATGGACGACGATGAGTTTAAGGCGCTGACGCAGGAACTTAAAATGGTTACTTCACCTGAATTTGTGTATATTGCAGAGGACAAAGGGAAGCCTGTGGCCTTTATTGCCGTTCTGCCGGATATAAATCAAATTACAAGAACGATACGTAACGGACGCCTTCTCCCCTTTAATTTTCTGAAGTTAATAAATTTCAAGAAAAAAGTTACCCGCGGACGTGTGCTTACCCTCGGCTTGATTGACGGATACCGCCTCAAAGGTATTGACACAGTCATGTATGCCCGTTGTTATAAAGCGGCAAAAAAACATGGTTACGAAGAAGCCGAGGCAAGTTGGATTCTGGAAAATAACACCATGATGAACCGTATTTTGAAAAATATTAATGCGGATCCGTACAAAACATATCGTATCTATTCGCTCGATTTTTAAGAATAGCTACAAAAAGTTATGATACAGTATTTTAAGAGAAAAGGGTTTGGTATTATCGACCTTTTGAATACCGTTTTTGTTTTTGTCATTTTTATTTTTTACCTCTTCTCGCTTCCGCGAAATCCTTATTCCGTCTGGCCGGTTATTGTGCTGGGCTTTTCTCTTGCACTGGTATGGCTGGCCGTGTTTTTGCGTAAACACCGGAAAACGAATCCTCCGCAAACCTTTTTACAAAAGCTGGGCAAGGTTTACCTGGATTTCTATCCGCTTATTTTCATGTTTGTGATTTTTGAGAGTTTCTTTATGATCCTTCCCTATTTCAACCCGCATGATTATGACCGTGAGTTGGCACAAATGGATTTCGATATGTTTGGGGTTTATCCGACGGTATGGATAGAGCAATGGGTAAGGCCATGGCTGACAGACTTACTGTATCTGGCCTATTTCATTTACTATCCTTTTCCTCTGTTTATCCTGGTTTACTTGTACCGGAAAAAACAGTTTGCGGCCCTTGACCGGAGTGTCTTTATCCTGCTGGTGGTGAATTATGGCGCCTACATTACATATTTTTTTGTTCCGGCTATGGGGCCACGGTTTTATGAGCCTGTCATACAGTTGCAAACTAAGGTATTGAACGGTATATTTCTTACTATACCCATCAGAAATTTTATTCAGATTTTTGAGCCAAACAAGTTCGATGCTTTTCCCAGCCTGCACATTGCCACGTCGTTAACAACCATGATCATTATGGCCAAATACAACAAAAAAATGTTTCTTATCTTTATCCCGTTAATTATAGGGATTCTGGTAGCGGTTATTTACTGCCGTTTTCATTATGTGGTGGATGTATTTGCCGGTATTGTGTGGACAGTGATTGCTTTCGCACTGGCCGGAAAGTTTTATGACAGATGGATAAAAGGCAGGTTGTTGCCCTATTGTAAAGTAAGAGAAGATGTTTAAAGGAATTGTCTTTGAAAAACGTGACATTCATGTATATGTGATACTGCTAAGTGCGCCGGTGTTGCTGACGCTATACCGTTACCATGGTTACCCGCAATTTTTCTACGAATATTTCCCACAGTTTAAAACACTGGTCAATGGTGATTTGATAGCCCGCTTCTGGCAGTTCGGCGTATTTTTTGTTCTGATGTTTATCCTGCCGGTGCTGTACATTAAATTCGGGATGAAAAGCTCGCTACGGCAGTTTGGCTGGGGCTGGGGCGATGTGAAATACGGCCTGAGATGGTTGATAACCATCCCCTTGTTGGTGGCACCAATTATTTTTATTGCCTCAAAAATGCCCAGCCTGCGCGTTGAGTATCCCCTCGCCAAAAGCCTTCTGACAGATCAGGCGCACCTGTTTGTTTACGAAAGCGCGTACGTACTGTTTTACTATGTGGCATGGGAATTTTTCTTTCGCGGTTTTATACTCTTTGGTTTAAAAGACCGTTTTGGTGCGGTAAATGCTATCCTTATTGAAACTATTTCCTCTTGTCTGGTTCATATTGATAAACCCGAAGGAGAGATTATTGGCTCTATTTTCGTGGGCATCATTTTTGGCGTGATTGCTTTGCGCAGCCGTTCCATCTGGTATGTCTTTCTGATTCATGTTTCCATCGGTGTTTTAACCGACCTCTTCATTATTTATTTTCACTGATGGAAAAGGTATTGGTAACCGGTGCTAATGGCTTTATCGGCAGTAACCTTTGCCGCAGGCTGCTGGCAGAAGGCTTTGAAGTAAATGCACTGGTGCGGAAAAGTTCCGATTTGCAGTTTATTGAAAACCTGGAGTTGCATCGTTTCTATGGTGATATTACGCTACCTGAGACATTGAAACCGGCGATGACCGGGGTACAAAAAGTCTTCCATGTGGCCGGACTGGCAGCTGACTGGGGAGCCTATTCCCTTTTTGAAAAAATTAATTTTTACGGTACAAAAAATGTGGCGCTGGCAGCAGATGCTGTAGGTGTGAAACGGTTTGTTTATATCAGTACGGTGGCTTTTCACGGTTTTGGAAAGCGAAACGTAAAGGAAGAGGATCCGCCGGCAAAAAATCTGATTCCTTATGCGCAAACCAAGCTTATGGCAGAACAATGGCTTTGGGCTTTTTCAAAGAAATCTTCAATGGAGATCACTGCGGTTCGTCCGGGCAATGTCTTTGGTATCAACGACAGGACATTTTTATTTAAATATATCGATGCGCTCTTGCAGGGAAAATTTGCCGAGATAAACCACGGAAAAAGCAAGACCTGTCCGGTTTATGTGGAAAATCTTGTGGACATTATGATGCTGGCTGCCACTGAGCCCAAAGCTGTTGGGAACGCTTATCTTGCTACCGATGGACTGGATATTTGCTGGCACGAATTCAACACAGTTCTGGCGAAGCAGCTTGGTATTCCGTTGCCCAAAATATCGCTTCCATATGGATTGGCTATGGCTGCCGCCAAAAGTTATTATGCTGTTCACCGGCTGCTTAGGTTACGAAGCGAACCTTTTTTAACACCTTACCGGGTTAACAATGGTGGAAAAGACTATCATTTTAGTATTCAAAAATTAAAAGACCATTTTGGCTATTCTCCGGCCATCGGTCTGGAAGAAGGACTGAAAAGAACGGTGGAGAGCTACCGTGCACATGCTTTGTAATACCGGTATTCTCCGGATTATTATCTTGTAAAAAGGCAAATTCAGGAAGCTATTGGCACTTCAAAAAATCACCCCTGTTAGGTATAGGATAAGGTAAGGGTACATCCTAATTTTGCAGTTATAATTTAAAATAACAGAGACATGCAAAATGTAGGAATTTTTTACGGTTCAGACACCGGAAATACAGAAGATGTAGCCAAACTGCTTCAAAAAGAGTTTGGGGCAGACAAAGTTCAAATCTTTGATGTTGCCAATGCTAAAGCGGCTGATATGGCGCAGTTTACTAACCTGATTTTTGGCTCCTCCACATGGGGAGAGGGCGATATGCAGGAAGATTTTGAAGATTTTATCCCGGAAATTAAATCTGCCAATATGGAAGGAAAGAAAGTTGCCATTTTTGGTTGCGGTGACCAGGAAGCGTATGCAGATTCGTTTGTAGATGCCATAGGCTTAATATATGAGGCGCTTGATGGAAAGGGCTGTGAAGTTGTTGGAAAAGTCTCAACAGATAGCTATGAATATGATGAATCTCAGGCTGAGATTGATGGGCAATTTGTTGGATTGCCGCTGGATGAAGACAACGAAAGTAACCTGACCGCCGACAGAATAAAAAAGTGGGTTGCCCAACTGAAGAAAGAGTTTAATTAAAGAAAGGAAAATACCATGAAAACATCATCTCTGATAAATAATATTGAGTACAACGAAGATAAACCCTCCGTCAATGTACTTTTTGAAACCGAAAACACTAAAGAAATTCGTATCGTCTTCCGGAAAGGACAAGCTATGAAGAACCACCAAACGCCATTCCCGATAATTGTTGAAATATTTGAAGGAGAGATTGATTTTGATGTCCGTGGAGAAACCCATCGTTTACAAAAAGGCGATCTTGTAGCCTTGGAAGGAAATGTTCAACATAACCTGAAAGCAAAGGCCGACAGTATTGTGAGGCTAACCTTATCCACGAAAGACAAAGCGAAAAGGGTCAGGGATGTGGTTGATGAGTAAACAGATACAACTCTGAATCTTAGAGCAGGGAGTATGTTGGAAGAAATAAAAATACGAACAATAATAAGTGAAAGAGTAGAGGTGAAGAAGTTGTGTAATTACACAACTTCTACGATAAATAGGAGCTAAGGCAGCCATGACGCGTAGGAGTTTGTTGAGTTATTTTGCTGTATTCGGCCCTGGTCTGGTGGTGATGTTTGCCGACACCGATGCTGGTAGTGTCATTACCGCATCGCAGAGCGGAGCAGTATGGGGCTACAAGCTGCTGCTGCTTCAAATTGTACTGATTCCCATTGTCTTTATGGTGCAGGAGCTTGCGGTACGGCTGGGGCTGGTAACCGGCAAAGGACATGGCGAGCTCATCCGTGAACACTTTGGCAGTAGATGGGCATGGCTTTCAGTTTCGACGCTGGTGGTCGCCTGCCTCGGTGCTTTAGTTACCGAGTTTGCCGGAGTGGCAGGTGCCGGATTGTTGTTTGGGATACCTGCCTGGTTAAGTGTGAGCATGGCTGTGCTGTTCCTTTCCATTGTTGCCTGGACAGGCTCATATCTTTCGGTAGAACGTATTGCCATCCTTATTGGTAGCTTTGAATTGATTTTCCTTGTTGTGGCCTGGTGGGCTCATCCCAGCCCGGCGGACATGTTGAGTGGCCTGACTCAGATCCCCTGGCGCCAGCCGGGATATATGTACCTTGTCGTCGCCAACGTTGGTGCGGTAATTATGCCCTGGATGGTATTCTACCATCAATCTGCTGTTGTGGATAAAGGTCTGAAAGCAAAAGATTTACGAGCGTCTCGCAGAGATACAGCTTTCGGTGCAGTCATTACGCAACTTATTATGATAGCTATTCTCGTAGCAACTGCTGCAACTATTGGTGTAAGCCATCCCGGCAAATCTTTGAATACCGTACAGCAAATAGCGGATGCGCTGACACCATTTTTAGGTAAGACGGTCGGAACAATCTTATTTGCCATGGGTATGGTCGGGGCATCATTGGTGGCTGCCATTGTGGTCTCGCTTGCAACTGCCTGGGGATTAGGCGAGGTGAGCGGCTATAAACGTTCTCTGGAGCACAACCCTCACGAAGCTCCCTGGTTTTATATTATCTACACTTCTATGCTGGTAATAGGTGGTGCTACGGTTGTTTCAGGAATTAGCCTTATTGATTTGAGTATAGGCGTACAAGTGATGAACGCTGCACTGCTGCCTATTGTGCTGGGCTTCCTCTATCTGCTGGCTCTCAAAGCCCTGCCCAAACGCTACCGTCTGCATGGCGTTTATGCTGTGGTGGTTGGCATAGTAGTGGCGATGGCGAGCATCTTAGGAGTGTACGCTGCCATTACCCCGTTTATTTAGTCAAAGATTTGCCGGATTATTGCTCATTAATACAGGTGGCTTCTTCCCCCGCTTCAAGTGAGGTCGTTGCAAAGACGGAAATAATAATCTCCTTTGCCTATGAATAAATTCACAGGCAATTATGAGCCGTCCCTAACGGGACTGACTCCGCTTCAGGCATCCACCACTGAAGAAACAACAACGAAATCCCACCACCTTTCTGTCATAGCAATTTCAAATTGCTTTTTCCTGAATATTTGGGTTGAAGATCCCTATTTTCCTACAAACTATATATTTTTGTATTACATCGTTTTTCCGACGACAATTTCTTTATTTTTGTTGCATAACCACAAAATACCGCATATATGTTTACCGAAAAAGACCTTGAACAGATAACATCCAAAGGTATTTCTCCTGAAACAGTCGAACGACAAGTTGAACGCTTTAAAACAGGATTTCCTTTTATCCGGCTTGCCGCTCCGGCTGTTCCGGGCAACGGATTACTCGCGTTTGATAAAAAAGAGGTGAAGGAGATGGAAGCCTTTTTTGATGAAAATAAAGAAGATTACGGAATTCTGAAATTTGTTCCGGCCTCCGGTGCTGCCAGCCGAATGTTTAGGAAACTTTTTGCGTTTCGGCAGGCTTTTTCCGGATCACCGGAGGAAATAAATAGGCTCGAAAAGGAAAATGACTTGCAGAGCCTTGGCTATTTCTTTAAAAACCTTGAAAAATTTGCTTTCTATACGGTGCTGTCTGAGGTCTTACAAAAAGATGACTTTGACATTGAAATACTTCGCCAACAAAAAGATTATAACCTTATCCTGGATTATCTCCTTACGTATAAAGGACTAAATTACGGCAGGTTGCCGAAAGCACTGTTGCATTTTCATCTTTATCCTGAGGGGCCACGGAGAGCTTTTGAGGAGCATTTGGTGGAAGCGGCACATTATGCGGCGGACAAAGAGAGGGTGGCGCGGGTGCATTTTACCGTTTCGCCCGAACATCAGCATGAATTTGAGGAGGCGGTAGCATCGATACGCGAAAAGTATGAAAAGCGTTTTGAGGTTCGTTTCGAGGTTAACTATTCTCAGCAAAAACCCTCCACAGATGCTGTGGCAGTAGATATGAATAATCGTCCTTTTCGCGAGGAAGACGGCTCGTTGCTATTTCGCCCCGGCGGTCATGGCGCCCTCATCGAAAACCTGAACGACCTGAAAGGAGAAATTATCTTTGTGAAAAACATCGATAATATTGTTCCCGACCGGCTTCGCAAAATCACTTATCTTTATAAAAAAGTCATTGGCGGTTTGCTTTTCCGACTTCAGGAAAATACATTTGATTACCTTGACAAACTTGAAGATGGTAACCTTTCTGATGAGGCGTTAGACGAAATAAAAACTTATGCCCGTGAACAACTCAATATTTATATTCCCATAGCTTACGAAGGATACGAGAAAATGGAAAAGATTGATTTTCTGTTTGGTAAACTCAACCGCCCCATGCGTGTTGCGGGTATGGTGAAAAATGAAGGTGAGCCAGGAGGAGGCCCGTTTTGGGTTATCAATGAGGACGATGAGCTTTCACTTCAGGTTGTTGAGTCGTCCCAGATAAATTTGAAAGATGCGGAGCAACAGGAGATTGTCTCCGGGGCAACACATTTCAACCCGGTAGACTTGGTCTGCGGGGTACGCGACTATCAGGGAAACCCGTTTGACTTGAGGGATTTTGTGGATCCGCAATCGGGTTTCATCTCAGTAAAATCAAAAGATGGTCGTGAACTGAAGGCACAGGAACTACCGGGATTGTGGAACGGAGCAATGGCCGACTGGATTACCCTTTTTGTGGAAACACCCCTCATTACTTTTAATCCGGTGAAAACCATTAATGACCTGCTGCGGCCGCAACATCAGCCGGAATAAAGAAGAAATCATGATGGGTTGTGGTTTATCAGTAACCGGTTTGAAAAGTCCTGTTCTGTATTGTTTTCTTTGTTTATAATATTTTTTCATTCAGATAGTTGAGAGACGAAATATTTTATTGTTTGAGATTTGCGGTTTATTTTTTGGTGATTTTATCCCGGATGAGATTTTTGATACTCCAAAAGATTCAATATAGAACCAAAAGTCCAAATAAAATTCTAATTTTGAAAAAAAAACAATGACCGGAAGTTTTGTCTATCTCCAAATTAAAAGGATTACCCGTTCTTCTTTTTGGCAAAAGAATCTTGCAATAAACATTATTATTGGCATAGGTTTATTTTTTATTTTGTTAGAACTCCTTGCCTTAGGGTTGTTTCTTGAGCAAATTCTTATAAAAGCAGGAAAAGGTATTTCGCCCGAACAAATGCTAAACAAGGGTCTGATATACTATTTTTTGGTTACTTTTATGATGCGGTTTTTTATTCAGGATTTGCCTACCATGGAAATCTCTCCGCTGTTGCATCTGCCGATAAAGAAAAGTCGAATCAGCCTTTACCTGAATTACCGGTCGCTGCTTTCGTTTTTTAACTTTTTACCCTTTTTGCTGTTTCTGCCTTTTGCCGTCCGTTACATGCCGGCGCATTTTACGGCTTTTAAAGCTTTTGCCTGGTTTGCAGCGCTGTTCTTTTTCGAGATGAGCTCCAATTTTCTGCTCATCCGGGTGAAAAGAAAATCCACCGTTACCCCTTCGATAGTTCTGATTATTTTCGGTATCGCGCTGGTACTTGGTCTGATAGAGAAATTTCATGTTTTTTCATTGACAGTCATCTCCGGCTGGTATTTTGGTCGCGTGTTGCTGAATCCTGTTTGGGTATTGCTCCCATTGGCCACTGCCGGATTTTTCTTTTGGGAAAATTTCCGTTACACGAGAAGTCACAGCTATCTTGAAGATTTGGGGCGAAAAAAGCATCGAACCGAAAAGCTCAGCAGTCATCTTGAGGGATTGGAAAGCCGTGGGAAAATAGGTGCTTTAATTTTGAAGGAGGTACGTCTGCTGTTGCGAAACAAACGGTCGAAACAGATGCTGCTTTTCGCCATCCCCCTGTTTCTGCTGTACGGACTATTTTTTTATACTGATCCTAAAAATTTGAGTCATAATATATTACTTGACTTTGTGGGGGTATTTATTTCCGGCGGCTTTTTGATTGCCTACGGGCAATATATCCTGGCATGGGAGAGTTGTCATTTCGATTTTATCCTCGCTGCAAATATCAAAACTAACGAGTTTTTCAGAGCCAAATATTACCTGATGACTATCCCCACATTGTTGTTTTTCATTCTGACAATTCCTTACGTGTATTTCGGAGAGAAAGTGTTGGCTGTCAATACGGTTATGCTTTTTTATAATTTAGGGATTAATGCTCCCCTGTTGTTGTTTCTTGCCTCTTTTAACCGGAAACGCATGGAGCTCGACCGTGGCCAGATGATGAATTACCAGGGTGTAGGCATCAACAATTTTATTAATATTATTCCTTTAATAGCGGTACCTGTTTTGCTGGATGTTTTGTTCACTGCCCTTTTCGGCCATACTTCTTCTCTGTGGATTATTGCCTTGTTGGGAGCTACGGGCATTTTCTTTCACCGTCAGCTGATACAAATGGCTGCAAAGTTTTTTGTGAAAAGCAGATACAAAATTGCGGAAGGATATAGGAGCAGCTGACCATTGCAAAAGTGAATATTATTGATAATAAAGAGATTATTTAGCTATTATAATAAAGTATCCGAATCATGATAAAAGTAGAAAATCTGAAAAAGAATTACAGCGGGCGTACCGTGTTGAACATCCCTGATATTTCCATTGAGAAGGGTGAGAGTTTTGGCCTTGTAGGCAATAATGGGGCAGGGAAAACCACCTTTTTCCGGCTGATTCTCGATCTGATCCGTGCTGATGGCGGACGTGTTTTGTCCCTCGGTAATGATGTCTCCAAAAGTGAAGACTGGAAATCATACACCGGTTCTTATCTTGACGAAGGATTCCTGATCGACTACCTCACTCCCCGTGAGTATCTCCTGTTTGTGGGAAAACTTAACGGTATGAGCCCTGGTGATGTGGAGCAGTTTACCGGAAATATGATCTCTTTTTTTGGCGGGAATATTCTTGAAGAGAAAAAATATATTCGGGATATGTCCAAAGGAACCCAGAAAAAAATAGGTATTGCTGTTGCTTTGATGGTTGAGCCGGAAGTGTTGGTTTTGGACGAACCTTTTTCCAACCTCGATCCCACTTCCCAGTTTCAGCTGAAGAAAATATTGAAAGACCTGCAGCAAAATAAGAACATGTGCATGCTTATTTCCTCTCACGATTTGAATCATGTTACGGAAGTATGCCGGCGTATAGTGGTATTGCATGAAGGCGAAATAGTGCATGATCTGGAGACCAACGAAAACACTTTGAAAGAGTTGGAGGCTTTCTTTGCTGTGAAAGGGGATTGATAAACCTATGGCTCTTTTGGCATTGCCTTATCATCTACCAATGGTCTGGATTGCATGTGCCCCGGCTTTTACGAGTATCTTAACAAGCATGCAAATTTATATACACCATTTCTCATGCCCGCAAATGACCGGATTTTAGTATTTTTGCCGGCGCATGTACGACTTTAGGAAACAGATAGAAAAAGAACCTTTTACCTCGGTGACAACCGTTGCCAGGCAGACCGGAACTTCCGTTTATGTCATTGGCGGTTTTGTCCGTGATTTGCTGCTGGGACGTCCGTCCAAAGATGTGGATTTTGTGGTGGCTGGCAGTGGTATTGCCTTTGCCCGACAGCTGGCAGAATATTTCGGTCATGGTTCCAAAGCCCGTTATTTCAAAAATTTCGGTACTGCCATGATTCGCTTCAAAGGCTGGGAACTTGAATTTGTGGGCGCCCGCAAGGAGTCGTATCGCAAAAGTTCACGAAAACCCATAGTGGAAGATGGAACATTGGAAGACGATCAGCGTCGCCGCGATTTCACCATCAATGCGCTGTCCGTTAGCTTGAATGAAAAAGATCTCGGACAAATGAATGACCCATTTAACGGGTTGAAAGATCTGGAGGCTAAAATTATCCGTACACCTTTGGATCCGGACATTACCTTTTCAGACGATCCGTTACGAATGATGCGGGCTATCCGGTTTGCCACACAGCTGGAGTTTGCCATTGAGGTAAATACTTTTGCAGCCATCAAACGAAATAAAAACCGGATATCTATTGTCTCCCGGGAGCGTGTAATTGATGAACTAAATAAAGTTATCCTGGCTGATAAACCAGGTAGCGGTTTTAAGATGCTGGATGACACTGGATTACTAAAACAGATTTTTCCTGCATTTACCGAGCTCAAAGGGGTGGAGGTGGTAGGCGGAAAAGGCCACAAAGACAATTTTTATCATACACTGGAAGTACTGGACAATGTGGCCAAAGTATCAGACGATCTCTGGTTACGCTGGGCGGCAATTTTGCACGATATTGCCAAACCGGTGAGCAAACGCTTTGACCCGAAATTGGGCTGGACTTTTCACGCACATGAGTTTATCGGGGCAAAAATGGTTCCGGGAATCTTCAAAAAGCTAAAGCTTCCGGGCAACGAAAAAATGCGGTATGTTCAGAAGCTGGTATTACTCCATTTGCGGCCTATTGTGCTGGCACAGGAAATTGTCACCGATTCGGCTGTTCGCCGGTTGCTCTTCGATGCCGGTGACGATGTTGATGACTTGATGATACTGAGTACGGCCGACATAACTTCTAAAAACGAAGCTAGGGTAAAGCGATACCGGAAGAATTTTGAGCTGGTACGCCAAAAGCTGAAAGAGGTAGAAGAAAAAGACCGTATCCGCAATTGGCAGCCACCGGTGACGGGTGAAGTCATTATGGAGACATTCGGACTGAAACCTTCCAGAAAAGTCGGCAACATCAAAACGGCTATCCGTGAAGCCATTTTGGACGGAAAAATTCACAACGAATTTACCGAAGCCATTGGCTATATGATCAAAACCGGCGAGACTATGGGCTTAAAGGTTGCCAGCCGGAAACATCTCCCCCCAAAATAACAGCGTATATGGCTGAAAAAAAGACACTGGTGGTGGTTTTAGGGCCTACGGCTTCAGGAAAAACCGATGTGGCCATTCGCCTTGCAAAATATTTCAATACGGAAATTATCTCTGCCGATTCCCGTCAGTTTTATCACGAAATCCCCATTGGCACGGCTGCTCCTACAGCTCAGCAACTGGCTGCGGTATCACACCATTTTGTTGGAAATTTGTCTCTAAACGATGACTATAATGTGTCACGGTTTGAACAGGAGGTGATGGCCTTGCTAAAAGATAAATTCCGGATGCATGACCTTGTGATACTTACCGGCGGCTCCGGGTTATACATTGATGCGGTTTGTAAAGGTATTGACCAGCTTCCCGACCCTGATTTGGCAATTCGTAAAGAATTACAGGAAAGATGGCAGAAAATGGGGGTTTCTGCTTTACAACAGCAGTTGCAACAACTTGACCCGGAGTTTTATGAGCAGGTGGACAAGAAAAATCCCAAACGGCTTATGCGGGCTCTGGAGGTCTGTTTGCAAACAGGGAGGAAATATTCCGAAATGAGACAAAATACTCCCCAAATGCGTGATTTTCGGATTTTAAAAATAGGATTGAATTTGCCCCGTGAGCAGCTGTATGACCGCATCAACCAACGTACTGACTTAATGATGGAAAGCGGCTGGCTTGAAGAAGCCAAATCCGTATCTTCCTTTCGCCATTTGAATGCTCTCAATACAGTGGGCTATAAAGAGTTATTTGCTTATTTCGATGGAAAATTAACATTGGAAGAAGCCATAGAAAAAATTAAAACCAATACCCGCCGCTATGCCAAACGGCAACTCACCTGGTTTAGAAAGGACAAAGATATCCACTGGTTCCCACCGGAAGAGGAGAAAGTGATTTTTCAATACGTTCAGTCTGTTTTGGTGAATGATTCTAAAATGTCTGATGGACGCAACTATATCTAAACCTGTTTGAAACAGAAAAAAACAGCCTTGTTAAAGGGCTGCTTTTTAACATACAGGGTGCAGATTATTGAATAATAACTTTACGGATTTGTACACCGTATTTGGTTAGGATACGAACAAAATAATAGCCGGGTGCCAGTTTTGTTACATCAAAAGTAATTTTATTGGTTCCGCGTGTACCGGACGATTTTATCGGTTCTATTACCACATGACCGCACACATTCAGTACATCCAGCCGGATGTTGCTTCTTTCAGGAAGGTAGCAATCCATGTTAAGCTGCAACTTGGCCGGATTGGGATAGAGCCGGAATTGCATTTTACTTCCTTCTCCAAAATGATCGATACCCGTTCCGCTAATGCGGGTTATGGCATCATAGGTTGCCGGTGCAATTTCTTTGTTTCCGGCGCTGTCGGTGGCTACGGTATAAAATTTATAAGTCACTCCGGCAGTACCGCTAAATATGGCAGAAGTGTTGTGTGTATCGGTAATCCAGGGATAGTAAGCACTATCATTTTCCGCTACATATACAGTGTAGGAATAAATACCACTGCCCACATCCGAACCTTTCCAGCTAACGGTGAACTCTTTGTCCACTTCGTAATCAGGCAAACTATTTACAGCACTTTCAGGAGCCGTGTTGTCGGTAACATTTCGCCAGGTATCAGTTGGAATTTCATTATTCCAATCGAAAACAATATGTGCCGAGTTTTTAATTTCCGTTCCTTCAGCGAGGTTCGGGAAAGGGGTGATGGAATACAGAATATTGCCTTCGCCTTCCGGTGCTTTCCGGTTAGGGGGAAGGAACCCATCGTTTATGCCTTCTACTATTTCAAAAGTATTTGGATTCAGTGTGAGGAATGTCCAGGTTAATATACCTGATGACTTTTCCAAATGATAAAACACCCTGACAACGGCCTGTTTATCAGGACGCAGGTCAATATCTACGGTATCTCCATCTGTTCTTTTGAACATATATGAGGTGTCCCCAAACCCAAAGCCTACTGCTTTGAAACTGGAAATGTCGAAAACAGAAGTATCAAGCGTATCGGTGATGATGACTCTTTGTGCAGCGGCGGTAGCGGCGGAATCATTTTCAAAAGAAACCATATAACTGTAAGGCATATCCGAGCGGACGTAAGGAGATGTATTGGCCCCTCCCGGGCCATATTTGGCATTGGGATCATGCGATTCGAAACCAATAATGTCAGGAAAAAGCTTTTTTACACCTTTTGCAAAACCTCCGCAGGCTCCCATGGCATTTCCGGCATCGCCTGCCGAACTGTACATACTGGCCATTCCTTTGGCAATAGCCCATCCTTTTGACAGGGCAGCTTCGCCCGGAATGCAACCCAGGGCAGTCATCCCGATAGAATTGGCCACATCTTCGGCCTGAATGGATTCGTTTTTCATGTACTTGTCAATAGCTGTTAATACTGTGTTGTCGAAAGCTGATTTTATGCAACTTATTCCGGGGGTCAAATCAGCAAAAATGCCAGCCACGGAATACATGCAACTGAAGAAGTCGTATCCGACTCCGTTTGCAGATTTTGTTCCTGCATTCATCAGCTCATCAAAATTATTATAGATGGGATTGGAAATAGCAACTCTCAAATGATGTGTTGCAAAAGTAGAGGTAATGGTCAGCTTAAAAGTTCCTTCGTATTGTTTCGGAAGATAGGGGAGGAAGATTGTATAAATTCGTCCCTTGAAAGGCTCGCCAAGGAAATAATCTGTTTCCACATAACCCGGAACGGTATCCCAGTTGATGCCTTCCATTTCCGGTGGCCTGATGTAATTGGGAATGGTTACCGTCTGGTTGTCGTCGGTGGCCACATATAGGAATACGCCGTAAGCATCTCTGTTGCCACGATTTCCATAAAGGACATAATAAGTGGTTGGCTTTCTTGCCAGTGTCCTGTTGGGGCCTACCCAGTCAACCCATGTGTCTGTTTCCGTTCCTTCAATAATGCGCATGGCATCAGTAAAATTTTTGGTGATGTTATCGTTTATTTTTACCTGTAAGTTCCATGCTCCGGTGGAAAATGAAGTTCCGTTAAACCAGGCAATGATTTTGGAGTGGGTTACCGTCATGCTGTCGGATGCGATGGTTTTGTTGCCTTTTAGCAGTTTTACCGAAGAATTTGCCGAAAATCCGTTTCCGTAAACAGAAACGGTAAATGGATCGGCGGTATTGGCTGTTTTCGGGCTCCAGGAGGTAACGCCCGGTTTCAGACGAAGGTCGGGCATTTGCATAAACGCGATGTTGCTGTTGCCTGCCTGTGCGTTCATCCCATCAAAATCTCCGGCCAAAATGAGCAACTTTTCATTGCTTGCAAAGGTGTTAATGGTTCCCTGCAAGATGGGCCTGCTGAAAACGGTTGTAACGGTGTCTAATATTGGATTGTAAACGATAAATCCCGGTTTTTCGGTATAACTGTTAAATTCTTTCATTCTGTTACCGGCGGCCATAAAGACTGTTCCGTGTGCTTTGATTTTATACAAACCATATTTGAATTCGGGTTGGTATTGGATGGCTGCCAGGGTGTCTTTCTCTTTGTTCCAAAGCAAAAGCCCGTTGGAATAGTTGGAAGCTGCAGCCAGTACACCACTGTCGTTGATGGCGAGCGAACGGATGGTAATCCCGTAAGAGGCAGGATAGACTTTTTTCACGGCTCCGGTTTGCACA
>VAPG01001012.1_pt1 | contig 28120 bp, 21 predicted proteins | sample 3393851 | NCBI WGS metagenome assembly VAPG01 (sample SAMN08290438, study PRJNA428436) | hydrothermal vent metagenome | isolation source: Deep-sea hydrothermal vent chimney | place: Atlantic Ocean: South-mid Altantic Ridge | depth 2194 m m
ATGAATGAAAAAACTTCCGTCTTCGGTCTTCTGACTTTTCTTAAGAAGTGTACATTGGACACTACAAAAATAATTTACCCACTAAAATGGTAGTAGAACTATATTTTATAAATTCTTTCTTCCCCAAAGTGATTATTTTATCTATTACAAATTTACAACAATTTTTTTAAATCCATGCAATCTCTCCAAACAAAGTCGAACGTTGGTAAGCCAGATGGCTTCGCGCCTGCGCACAAGCCAGGCACTATGCTAGCCATGAACGGGTTGGATGAGATGGGGCTTCCGTCCTGTCATAACTACGGTTAAGGTAAGCAGGTTGCCTCTTCCCTCGCTTGAAGCGAGGTCATCGCAACGCGACTTAATTATTATAAACCCGGTATTCATCTGTTATAAATTCATAAAATTAGTTGCACGGTAAACTAAAATGCTTTTATTTTGCAAATTAGTTTACCGGTAAACAATATTGAATGAAAGGAGAAATGAATTATGAAAAATGAGGAACCGGGTATTGGAAGGCTCATTGCCCGTATTCGCCATGGCATATACGGCTATGTGGCTGACAGGCTGAAAGATCACGAACTCGATGTGGGGCAGTTTTTCTTTTTGCGCTTTATTCTGAATCACGAAGGTAGTACCCAGGAACAGATTGCCTGTGGTATTCTGCTGGATAAAGCCACGGTGAGCAAGGGAATTAAGCGCCTGACACAGTTGGGCTATGTTTCGAAAAAGGTAAATCCTGATGACAAAAGGGAATTTAAAATTTATCTTACAGAAAAAGCCATGGCCTGTGCTCCCGAAATTGAAACTATTTATAAGGAGGTGCACAACAGGCTCTATCTTCAACTTGATGAGCATCAGATTGGCCAGTTGCAATCGCTGTTACAGACAATTTATAAAAATTTTGAATAAAATAAAACTGAGATATTATGGATAAGGAAAAAATGAAAGATAGTGTGAATCAGGACAATGGAGCCGGGGAAAAGCAAAAGAGCAAAACCGGAAGTGTGATAATTGCTTTAACACTCATTTTGCTGTTACTTGGCGCAGCGGCGTACTGGTATGTCGATAAGGTGGGTTTTGTCAGTACGGACGATGCCTACATTGATGCCAACAAATTAAACCTCAGTCCGCAGATTATGGGCCGTGTTGTGGCTTTGTATGCTGATGAGGGTGATGTTGTGCGAAAAGGTGAATTGCTTGCTGCCCTTGACTCTTCCGACATGAAAGCCCGTTTAAATCAGGCTGTTACTTCTTTGAGTAATACTCATCTTGGCATAAAACTGGCACAGGTAAGGCTTGATCAGGCTCGTATTAACCTTAACCGTGCCGAAATTCAGATAAAGGGAAACGTGATTCCCCGTGCAAGATACGACAACGTCCTTAAGGCATTTCAGGCGGCAAAAGTAGAACTTGAAATTGCCAAAAGCAAAATCTCTACCCTGAATTCTGCCATCCAGGTTATCAAAACGGAGCTGGCGCATACCCAACTGTATTCAAACATTTCGGGAATCATTGCCAAAAGGTGGATTTTGACCGGCGATGTGGTGGCTCCCGGGCAATCCGTATTTACCATTTATAACCTGAAAAACGTATGGGTAACTGCTATGATTAAGGAAACCGATTTGAATAAGATATCTTTGGGCGATACCGTAAATATTCAGGTAGATGCTTATCCCGACACAAAGTTTATCGGGAGGATTTTTCAGATTGGGAGCAATACGGCGGCACTTTTCTCGCTAATACCTCCGTCTAACGCATCCGGAAACTTTACAAAGGTTACACAGCGTATTCCGATAAAAATTTCCGTAAAACCGGTGGAAAAGACTGCTTTAAAATATGGTTTGCTTCCCGGCATGTCGGTAGAAATTAAACTTAAAGCAAAAGGTGGTGCAGGATTTAAAATACGGTAATACAACTTCGGGCTTAGCCATTTCGGGAGAATTTGAGCCTAACAAATGGTGGGTGTTATTTAGTGTGATGATTGGCACATTTATGGCCGTGCTGGACTCTACCATTGTTAGTGTGGCTTTCCCCAAGATGATGGCTGTTTTCGGCGTAAGTGTGGATCAGATTGAATGGGTAATGACGGCTTATTTTCTGGTTTTTGCCATTGCATTGCCTTCTTCCGGCTGGATAGCAGACCATTTTGGGTATAAAAAGACTTATTTATTGGGGCTTTCCCTGTTCACTTTGGGTTCACTCCTGTGTAGTCTTTCGTGGAATGAGGGTGTGTTAATCTTTTTCAGATTAGTACAAGGTACCGGAGCGGGTTTTGTGATGCCTGTCGGGATGGCCATTGTAACCCGCACTTTCCCGCCTAAACAAAGGGGGACGGCTTTGGGGTTTTGGGGTATTGCGGCTGCCGCATCGGTATCACTGGGTCCAATGGTTGGTGGTTATCTTGTGGATAATTTTTCCTGGCATGCTATTTTTGATATTAATATTCCGGTAGGTATTTTCGGTATGCTCGTTGTATGGGTTGTCCAGAAAGAATACAAAGCCAAAAAGGTAACCAAATTTGACCTTTTTGGTTTTATCACCATGACGACTGCTCTGGCAACCTTGTTGCTGGCCGTAGCTACTGCAAACTCCAGTTGGAATACCGCAGGATGGACTTCCAACTTTATCATGAGTAATTTTTTTATTTCCGCTTTGAGTTTTATCCTCTTCTTTTTCGTGGAAGTTACTGTGAAGGATCCTATTGTGAACATAAAGCTTTTTAAGAACCGTAATTTTGGGCTGACTTCGCTGATTATGTTTGTCTTTGGGATTGCTTTCTTCGGCAATGCATTTTTACTCCCCATCTATTTGCAAAACTCTTTGGGCTATACTGCTTTACAGGCAGGATTGGTATTTTTCCCCGTTGGCATACTCCAGGCTTTTATTTCCCCGCTGGCCGGTCAGCTGACAGACCGTGTGAATCCCAAGATACCCTCTATTATCGGAATGTTGATATTGACTTTGTCTCTTTACCTGTTTAGTTTTTTCACATTACAAACTACGCATGCTCAGGTTATGCTGCCTTTGTATCTTCGTGGATTGGGTTTAGGGCTTATCTTTACCCCGCTGACAACCATTGCCCTTCTCGATATCCCCAAGCCGCAGCTGGCTCAGGCATCCGGATTATACAATACTGTTCGGCAAATAGGAGGTAGTTTTGGAATTGCTGTTCTCGGGACAATTCTTTCGCGAAGGGTAATATTCCATACGCAAATGTATGGAGAACAAATAAAGGCTTCCTCTCCTGCTTTTCAGGAAGTGATGAAAGGGCTGAAGGACTATTCTCTTCATACTGCCGGAGTAGCACCACATACTGCAGCATTACAAGCTAAACTATTTCTTTTTAAAAACGTAGCCGCTCAGGCTTTTGTACAGGGAATAAGTGATGATTTTTTTATTGGAGCCGTTCTAACTGCGGTTCTGATAATCCCGTTGTTTATGTTAAAAACAAAAAAACCGAATCGCTAACGCAAAAAACGCAAAACAGATGAAAAAATTAATTTTATTTTCCATAATACCGGCACTTATCTTGATCCCGGTATTTTCGATGGCACAGCATACGGACAATATCTCCCTTACGCTGTCGAAGGCAATAAACCTTGCCACCAACAACCAGCCTTTGTTGCGTGAAGCGGAAGATTATGTGAAGGTTGCACAGGGAAACGTGCAGCAATCTGAAAGCTCAAAATATCCGCAAATATCAGCGGCGCTTTCGTATGATTATATGGGCCCTATCCCCTCCATCGTCATTCCTTTTGGCCCAGGAGGGCGTTTTGATCTGGCGCCTGCAAACAACTTCAACGAACATATCGATGTAAAGTACCTGATTTTTGACTTTAACCGTCGGAACGAATGGATAAACCTGCTCAGATCTAATAAGCTGGCAGAACAGGAAAAGATTAACCTGCTGAAAAACAGATTGGCTTACCAGACGGTACAGGCTTTCTATTCCGTCCTTTTTCTTCGGAAAAGCTTAATGGTTAAGGACGAACAGAAGCAAGATTTGATGAGCCATTTGGCTACAGCCAAAAAGCTGGTTGAGACGGGGTCAGCCATTAGTCTTGACACGCTTACCACGCACGTACGGGTTACGGCCATCGATAACCAAAAAATGGGTATCAATAATTTGTTGCTACGAAATGAAATTGCCTTAAAATCGTTATTGAACCTTCATAATAAAACCAATGTTCAGCTTATGGGCAGGTTTGTTACATCTGTTCCGTCAATGTCATTGGATTCATTGATTGCAGTGGCTTTTGCAAACCGTGAAGAGATAAAACTGACAAGAATTGGAGCGCAGGCAGCCAACATTCAAAAAAATATAGCAAAGATTAGCAAAATGCCAACGCTAAGTGCTATTGGTAGTTATGGGATTAAAAACGGATATCCGGATGCGTTGTACAAAATGCGTGGCAACTGGCTTCTCGGATTGTCAGCAAACATTCCCATTTTTGATGGTTACATGAAAAAAGCAAAAATGGAAACAGCAAACTGGAATCTTCATGCAGTAGAAAACCACCTCGATGTACTGAAAAAAACCATCAGCCGAGAGGTACAGCAGGCCGAATCGGAACTATTGTCGAGTCAGAAGCAATTGAAAATGGCGAGAGAAGAAATCATCAGTGCACAAGCGGCAGTAAAACAGGCGCGTGTTCAATACAAAAGCGGATATGTTACCAACCTGTCGTTGCTGGATGCAGAGACCTCACTGACCCGTGCCCGGCTGAGTTTTGTCGCCGGTCTTTATAAAATTACTTTGAACAAATACCGATTGATGGAAGCTATGGGGTTGAGGATTTGGTAGTACTTTGGAGGCAGAGCATGTTATTTCTCATTTAAAAATAAGCATTAATTTTTACTGGTTGTAACTCTATTTTAATATTTTATTTAAATTAGAGTTATTTGTTTGACTTTATTCACTATTTTTGTTGAAAATAATTGATTATGATAATAGGTATTTCAAAAAAACAAGTTCTTGACAGAATAAGATTTGAGAATCCATGGTGGGTTACCGGCCATATCGAGGATGACTATAACGAAATGCAAAGACGTTTGTATTTTGAGTTGTTCAAACCACTGGTATTTGAGAAAGAAATAAGGCGGGCTGTTGTATTAATGGGACCGAGGCGTGTCGGAAAAACGGTCATGCTTTTTCATGTAGTTGAAGAAATGATTTTAGCAGGAATTAATCCTCAGAAAATCATTTTTATAACCATTGAAAATCCCATATACAACAGTATTACGCCCGAACAGTTGTTTTTATATGCTAAAGAAGCAACCGGCCTTAATGATAAAAACGATTGGTATGTTATTTTTGATGAGATACAATATTGCAGAAACTGGGAAATTCATTTGAAATCATTGGTAGATAGTTACAGGAAAGATAAGTTTATCGTTTCAGGTTCGGCTGCAGCGGCGTTAAAATTTGCAAGTAATGAAAGTGGTGCAGGCAGATTTACCGATTTTATGTTGCCGCCGCTGACTTTTAATGAATACATTTCTTTAAAGGGGCTGGGCAGAATTATTACTCCGATAAAAATTAAATGGAATGATCATATAACTGATTTTTATACCTCTACGCATCTGGACGAGCTGAACAGACATTTTGTCGATTATATTAACTATGGTGGTTATCCGGAAGTAATATTTTCCGAAAAAATTCGATCCAACCCGGGCAGATATATCAGACAGGATATTGTGGATAAGGTTTTATTACGAGATTTGCCGAGCCTTTATGGCATAAACGATACAAGAGAATTAAATTCTTTATTTACAACAATAGCCTATAACAGCGGTGGTGAATTTTCTTTGGATGCATTGAGCAAGCAATCGCAAGTCCCTAAAAGCACATTGAAAAAGTACATTGAGTATTTGGAAGCTGCCTATCTCATTAAAAAAATAAAACGAATAGACCAAAGTGGAAAAAGATTTAAACGCGATAATTTCTTTAAAATTTATTTGACAAATCCTTCTTTAAGAAGTGCTCTGTTTTCACCGATGACTGCTACTGACGAGATGATAGGTAATATGGTGGAAACGGCAATTTTTTCACAATGGATGCATCGCGATTGGTTTACTCCCTGGTATGCACGATGGCATAATGGTGAAGTTGATATGGTTGGCTTGAATGATTCTAACTTAAAACCTATTTGGGCTTTGGAAATTAAATGGTCGAATAGATATTTTAATAAGCCTAATGAATTAAAAAGCTTATACAAGTTTTGTCTTGAAAATAAATTAAACAATCCTATTGTAACCACCATTGACAGAGAAGGTGAGAAAAAATACAAGGAATTGAATATTCAGTTTTTGCCTTCATCGGCCTATGCTTATACCGTAGGGAAGAATACTTTAGAAAAGAAAAAGATGAAATAAAAACTACCTGCGATATAGTCCTGCGCTAAACCCTAACCATAGAAAACTTTATTCTGTATTTATAGTAAGTTTTTCAATACCGGGTGAAGAAATCTTCCCTAACTGCCATAGCTAAAGCCTGCATTGTACACATGGCGGACTCCCGAGAATTATATGGTTTACCGGAGTATGTCCTTATTGCAAGGCAATCCCAACGGTTTTGGTTCGCCACACAAAATCGATGACAATACATCTTTTATCCTTATCGTAATACCATCCCAAATCCTGCTGGTCTCCGGCTTTTTTGTGACGTATTTTTTGCTGTCGGTCTCCCTCCACAAATTTGAAATCCGTTTTTTTCGGTATTTCCCCGGTCATAATTTCAAATTTTACATTTCTTTCCGCCGGCATCCCTACATATTGTTTACCTGTGCGCGAAAAAAGGAAAGTTTTCCCTCCAACATTCTGAAACCGAAGCAGTTCATATTGTCCTTTTTCATAGGCGCCGAAAGTTTTTCCATCATCTTCATACATCTCTCCTGTGCTGCTTTTGCCTTCAGGTGCAGGATAAAACCGGATAGTCAGATTTTTGGAAGAATAATAGTCGGTGCTTTCAACGGCTTTTACCATCGGGATGAAAGCTCCGGCTTTTACAAAGACAGGAATAGTTTGTAGTTTCACCGGAACGGTAATCCATCGGCCACCTTTATATTTTTTGCTGTTCCACCAATCATACCAAAGACCGTTAGGCAGATATAGCCGGCGTTGCTGTACTCTTTTATGCAAAATGGGCGCCACAAGAAAATCACTGCCCCACAGGTATTCATTCATTATCGAATAAGTGACGCTGTCATTTGGGAACCCGAAGAACAGTGGCCGGATAATCGGCGTTCCATCTTTGTGTGTCTGCCACACGGTGGTGTACAGATAAGGCAGTAGCCGGTAGCGTTCATCCATAAAATAGCGGACAATACGTTGGGTGGTATCATTAAAAAATACCGGCTCCGAAGGAATTCCGGAACCATGCGGGCGCAGAATAGGAGAGAAGCTGGCAAATTGCAGCCAGCGTGTGTAAAGGGTGTCGTCTTTGACGCCCTGGGCAAAACCACCGGCATCGGCATGGATAAACGGCATCCCGCTGAGACTCATGTGGATCATGACGGGCAACTGGGCTTGTAGTCCGCCCCAGCTTCGGCTCACGTCTCCCGACCACGGAAAAACAGAGAGCCTTTGTGAGCCGGCATATCCAGCACGGTTCAGGTCGAAAAGCCGCGTCTGCGGGTAATGCTTCCGGTAATTGTCAAAAAGCATTTTCTCCCAGTAAAAAGCATAAACATTATGGATTTGCCAGGCGCTGCCGTTTACACAATACTCGTCGAATGGATGACTTTCGGGTTCACCCAAATCGCCCCACCAGCCGGCAACACCTATCTTTATCTGCTTTTGGTATTGCTCCCAGAACCATTGCCGTGCTTTGGGTTTGAAAATGTCAATCAATGCCCCGGGGCCAAAATAAAACTCCTTGTTTATGTAGGTTTTTCCCAAACTGTCTGTGGCAAGAATACCGAGACTGTCAGCGATATAAAAGTTTTTCAATGTATCCAGAATGTAAGGTTCGGTAATCAGGATAGTTTTTACGCCTTCTTTTCGGAAATTGGCAATCATTTGTTTTGGGTGCGGCCAGTTGGGTTTGTACCATGCCAACCGTCCCATGGTGCCTTTTATGCTGTCGCCAAACCAGTAAAAATCGAGGATGATGGCATCGATGGGAAAATGTTTCAGATGCATCAGGTTCACGATGGAGTCGGTCTCCTTTTGCGAACGATAAGCCATACGCGATTGCAGGTTCCCCAACGCCCAGCGTGGTGGCAAAGGCTGTGTCCCGGTGAGTTTGCCGTAAGATTGGTAAAGATCAGAAAAGCTATTGCCTGCAATGAAAACATATTTCATCAACCCGCCGATAGCGCCGAATTCCAATCGGTTCTTCTGCGCTTTTCCAATATCGGCATACCCCTTTTCGTGGTTGTCAAAGAACAACAGATATTTTTTGGAAGACAACAGCATGGGGACCGAAAAATTCAGGTTGGGTTCACCTATCTCGTAGTTGTAATGAGCCTGGTTGAAAAGCTCAAAACGCTTTCCTCTTAGATTATCAATAGCCCGTTCGCCCAAACCATAAAAATGTTCTTTGGATGCCATTTTAAATTGCAGTCCGTCATTATCCGAACGTTGAAAATACCCCCTGCCTTCGCTGAGCAACGTATCGCCATGATAAACAAACTGAACTTTTACAGGGCTTTTGTTGATCACAACCTGTAAACTGTCGGTACTGAAAATCAGATTGTTGCCTGTAGTTTTCAGTTTGGAAATATCCTTTTCGGGAGCCAAAATGATAGCCACTGATGAGTCGGGAACGTTGGGTGAAGCCTTGAAATTTTTGATTTCGGCAATTTTGGGACTGTAAAAAGTAACACGCATGAACCCGTGGTTGGTTTTTACGATAAGAATGCCGTTTTTAAGGGAGTACCCAAGATATTTCCTGGTCTTAAAAAGGTAAGCTATCTTTGTTTTTACCGGAGGTTTGTAACCGAAAACCGGGATTAGGAAATCCTGTCCGTTTGCATCTTTGGCAACCCGTGAGCCGTTAGTATTTCTTAATACAAAAGTAAGCTGTTGCACCACCTCATCTTTATGAAGCTGATAGAAATTTCGGATTACAAAATGAAAAGCGTACCGGTTTTTGCCTATGCGCTGCATTTTGACATGCTGGTCGGCTTTACCCCAGTTTCCCACCACATTTTTCCAGCTGTGGCTGTTTAAACTTTTGTTGGTGATAACGCCGGTATGCAGATAGACATCTCCCGTGTAATTTTCCAGTGCTTTGTTTCCTTTTGATGCGTCAAAAATGAGTGTAACACTATCGGTGGGCGAAGGGGCCGGAGGGACAAGTTTTATTGCTTGGGCAAAAGTTATATTTCCTGCGAGAAGCAGGATAAGGAAAACCGGAAGAAAGCCAATTTTCGACAGACCTCGAATAGAGAAAATATTCTTTCTTTGAAAACTTGTTAAATGCATACCGTAATTTCTGTTAAGTGTATAGCCGGAGAATTTTGCTCCGGCAGGACAAAAATACGGGTTTACCTCGAAAGCGGGCTTGCATTAACGGATGTAAAACTTATCTTTTGGGATATAATTATCAGCGGAGTTGCAAACTGCTGCCGAAAAGGCAAGACCGCTGTCAAGCAATTTTTCTAAATAACGAGGAAGCTCCGCTTTCGATATTCTGCTGTGCTCCATTTCGGCAAGAAGACCTGCATTAAACCCGTCGCCGGCGCCAATGGTGCTGATTACCTCAACAGCTTTCGCCGGTTTTTTAATAATCTGATTTTTCCATGCTGCCAGCGCGCCCTGCGCCCCTAACGTGATGAAGATGACGGCTTCAGGATTTGTGTCCTGCAAAGCGGTAATATGCTTTTCCGGTGACTGCCGGCCGAAAACGGCATCAAAATCTTCATCGGAGCCTTTGATGATAGTCGCAAGTTTCAGGTTTTCAAAGAGTGCTTCTTTGCACTTTCTGTCGGAAAGCTGTTCTGTCAGCCGGATGTTAGGGTCATACATAACCAGCATTTCTGCTGCCGCAGCAGCGTATAAGATTTTACTTATTTCCGGTCGGATGTCCGGGTCAAGGGCATAAAGTGAGCCGAAAAGCAACATGTCAGAAGCGGTAAAGAGGGGTGGAGTTATCAGGCTTCGCTGTGCCGGATAGCTTTTCTGAAAAGTATAAGTCGGCTTTTTCCGGGCATCCAAACGGGCTAAGGCAACAGCGGAGAAACAGTTTTGATACTGTCGGATGTATCTTGTTTCAACATGGTTTTCTTTTAAAAAATCGGTTAGAAGTGAACCCGTGGCATCATCGCCAACCTCCGAAATCAAAGCGGTATCAACATTTGTCCGTGCCAACGACACGGCTGCGTTGAGCATGGCTCCACCGGGATAACCATGCCTGACATAGCTTTCCCGTGGAACTTCTTTTTCCGATATTACATCCAGCAACATTTCCCCCAATGTGTAAACCATGGCTTTTGTTTTTTACAAAAATAGGAAAAGAAATAAATTCAATCGGAAATCCCTATCTTTGCCAACCGGATATTTCCGGGAATTCATAAACGAAAAGTATTTATAAGATGGCCTTAAATTGCGGAATTATCGGTTTGACCAACACCGGGAAAACCACCATTTTCAACTGTATGTCCAATACCAAGGCCGAAAGCTCCAGCTATGCTTTCAGCGCCACCAAATCGAACAAAGGGGTAGTGGATGTACCCGACCCGCGGCTGTATGAGCTGGATAAACTTTTGCCTGCCGATAAATTGGTTCCTGCTACGGTGGAGATTGTTGATCTGCCGGGTCTGGCAAAAGGTGCCAGCCAGGGCGAAGGCGTGGGAAATAAATTTCTGGCCGATGTGCAACAAACCGATGCGCTGATTCATGTGCTCCGCTGCTTTGATGATGATAACCTGGCGCACATCGAGGGTTCTGTTGACCCGGTGCGGGATTTGGAAATTGTGGACTTTGAATTGCAGGTACGCGACCTGGATCTGGTAAACCGTAAACTACAACGGCTCGAAAAGCTGGCCAAAACCGGAAACAAAGAAGCCAAAAAAGGTATTGACGTGTTGAACGTTTACAAAGAGCATTTGGAAAACTTTGGTAACGCAAGCACGGCTTCGGTAAACGAAGGCGATGAACAGTATGTTCATGATCTGCTGTTGCTTACGGCTAAACCCGTGATTTATGTCTGCAATGTGGATGATGCCTCTGCCACTACAGGCAACGCCTATGTGGAGAAAGTAAAAGCGGCATTAGGCGATGAAGCAAAAGTGCTGGTTATTGCCGGTGAACTGGAAGCGGAAATTGCCGAGTTGGAAGATGAAGAAGACAGGAAAGCTTTTCTGGAGGATGCCGGACTGAAAGAACCCGGCGTGGACAAGCTCGTGCGTGCCGCTTATGATGTGCTAAATTTACAATCTTTTTTCACTATTGGCAAAACGGAAAACCGGGCTTGGACCATTCGTAAAGGCATGACTGCTCCACAAGCTGCCGGCGTGATACACAGTGATTTGGAACGCGGATTTATTCGTGCCGAGGTGATGAAATACGAAGATTTTATCCGTTATAAGTCGGAACATGCTGTGAAAGAAGCGGGGAAATTTCATGTAGAGGGTAAGAATTACGTGGTGGAAGATGCTGATATCATGCACATCCGGTTTAACGTGTAATGTTCTGGTTATCAGATTCTGTTTTTTGAAAAATTTTTTAAAAAGATTTTTTTGCAGGTAACGAACAATATCCTATTTTTGCAGTCCTTTTGAAGAAAAGGAATCAAAGTTCTTTAGTTTAAGAGAATAGTTACGGGGTATGGCGCAGTCCGGTTAGCGTACCTGCTTTGGGAGCAGGGGGTCGCAGGTTCGAATCCTGCTACCCCGACATAAAAATCAAATTCAGCACAAACCATGGAGAGATGGGTGAGTGGCTGATCTCGCTTTGAGCGAGGTGCTAAACCGGGATGTCAGATAATGGTTCAACGGTACAATCTCTTCGCAATGAAATAGTTAAATACCCATGGAGAGATGGGTGAGTGGCTGAAACCACCGGTTTGCTAAACCGGCGTACCTTTCATCGGGTACCGGGGGTTCGAATCCCCCTCTCTCCGCAAAGTAAAATCCCGGCCGGAAGGTCGGGATTTCTGTTTTCAGAGACGTCAAAAGCCTTGCTTTTGTAAGTTTCTGAAAACAGAAATCCGGTGAGTGAAGCGAACCAGGGATTTTGCTTTGAACCACCCCCAAAAGGGATCAGCGAAGCTAATCCCCCTCTCTCCGCCTCCGCCCGCCGGAGTTTTTGTGATAACAAAAACGAAGGCGGGCTTCTTATTTATTTCCTATTATCTCATTATTGCGTTGGCTGGCTCCGGCGGACAAGTCCGCTTTATAGCATAGTGAAAAACGGAAAACCACTGCAAACGACACGTTTACAGTGGTTTTTGTTTTTTTATTCAAAGGACGAAAAAGCTGAGGGATGGCACCTCTCCTATCTGTGCCCGCATTACCGTCAATGGTTCAAGGACGGAATTCAGGCTTCAAAGCAGCATCGGTGACCGGCTTTGGGATCATAAAAACGGTTGCGCCAAAGGCAAGACAAAAGGAGCTCATGAGATCAATGAGCTCCTGAACATGGTGCAGGCTAAACTTTACAACTACCGTTCTGAAATTTATGCGAGTGGCAAAACGCTAACCGCTGAGGGGATCAGAAAAGCTTACTTTGGCATTGAAGAGACGGGGAAAACCATTCTGCAGGTTTTTGGTGAACACAACGACCGGTGTAAAAGTTTAATCGGCATTGATTTTGCCCAAGGCACGTATGAACGTTATGTTACCTGCTATAAGCATGTGGAAAATTTTATTTCGTTTATGTATCACAAAAAGGACGTGGCACTCCGGGACCTTTCTCCTTCCTTTATCAAGGATTTTGATTTTTACCTGAAAACCCAGCGGGCCTGCAGCCATAACACGGCTACAAAATATCTGAAGAACTTAAAAAAGATTACCCGTATTGCTTTGTCAAACGGTTGGATGAAAGATGACCCGTTTAAGAATATCAAATTTCATCTTGACGAGGTAGATATGGATTTTCTTGACCAGGAGGAACTAAACAGGCTTATCAAAAAGAAAATGCCGATGGAAAGGCTGCAGCAAGTCAAGGATGTCTATCTGTTTTGTTGTTTTACCGGACTGGCATTCATTGATATAAAAAATCTTACTTATTCCGATATCATTGATAAGAGCGGGAAACCCTGGATTAAAAAGAAACGGCAAAAAACCAAAAACTGGTGTAACGTTCCCCTGCTGTCTCCGGCAGAGAAGTTACTTGAAAAATATAAAAGTAACAGCTTTTGCATCAAAACCCAACGGGTCTTCCCTGTTCTTTCCAACCAGAAAATGAATGCTTATCTCAAGGAAATTGCTACCCTGTGCAGGATTGAGAAGAACCTCAGCACGCACACAGCCCGGCATACTTTTGCAACCACCGTTACGCTTTCCAATCAAATCTCCATCGAAGTTGTTTCCAGGATGCTGGGACATTCCAGCATAAACATGACAAAAAAATATGCCCGGGTGGTGGATGATTTAATCCAAAAGGACATGCAAAAGATTTACGGAACCTATGACGGGGTTAAGATTGCCTAGGGATTCACACTCCAAAAACTGACTTTTCAAAAACCTCTTTTCTGATTTACAGCAAAGGGGTTTTTTCATGTTCTGAAAACGCCACACGCAATTCGTTTTTAAATGTTTACAATCCCTTTTGCAAGGCCGGAAAAACGCTTGAACCGCTTAGCTACTTTTTTTCAGGGCTGGACGGACAGGCAAGGACAGCGGAATTCAGGCAGGCTTGTGGGTAAGCCCTGACGCTGTTTATATATCCTTGCCGGGAACGGACAGCCCAAATATCTTTGCTAAGCGGGGCAATGCGTATGATGGAACCCAAGGGAGGACTTATTTATGGAACCGGATTTTCCAGTACATGGAAAAGTAGAAGTCATGGTTTAACAAATCGTAGGAAAGGGAATAGGCATTGTCTTTCCTGGAAGTGTATAAAACATTTCCTGTTAACCCGAATTGGTTGGGATTTCGGCCTACCCCTATTCCGGCAAAGATTTTCCGTTTGGATAAAGCCGGTGATTTTATAAAGGTGGTTTGTTTGATGAGGTGAGTGAAGATTTCTATCACCGGTTTCCGGGAAATGATTTTGTTTTGGGAAATGGTGTCATAAACAATAATCAGAGCATTGGTATCGTTGGCCAACGTATCTGCATAATAATGCCGGGAGAAATAATCTTTCAGGATGGCAGTGGTATCTACCTTTTGCCACCTCCATTTTGTGGAACCTGTATCCTGGTAAATTAGTTTTGGGACATAATGTATTACCGGATAAGGCAGCGTATCGTGAATGGTGTCATAAAAAGTTTCCGGAGCATGAAAATGCTCCCGGGGAGACAGCCATTCTCTTTGCAGGAAAATGACAATCAGGAGAGTAGCAATGATTATCCACGGGGCTTTTTTCATTTTACGCTTCTTTCAAAATGACCACCGTCATAAAAATGGTTGAAATGGCCGCCCCAATTGTTCAACAGATCCAGACTTTCCCAATAGTTCCCCAAAAGGGAGATTGACGGATGGCGTAATAAGAGCTCACCGTCAATGAAAAAGTTAAAATCTACGGCCAGCCTTTTCAGGTGATAGCTGTTCATGGTTTTGGACTTCCCTTCTTTGACATAAAGAGCCTCTTGTTCTTTGGTGCGATAAGCTTCACCGAAGGTGAGGTTTACGCCCAAAGTATTTGCCCTTAAAATGAGCAAAGCGATATTACGGGTAAATGTTTGCTGATGTTGAGATAGTTTCATTTTACTTGTTTTAGGATTTCTTTAATGTCAGACATGATGACCTTTTGGTCAGATTTTATTTCTTTGATATTATCCCGGATTAAACCCACATCTTTGTCATGGTAAGCCTTAACTGCTGTTATCTGTTTCTCGTTGGTTTTAACCTTTTCAGATACAATACCGGAAGCCCGGTACATTCCGATTAGTCCGATAATGGAGGCGATAATCAGTGCGGAGGCTATACTCCCAAACCATTTTATAAACAGGGATTCGTTGCGGCTCATGGTAGAACAAGGTTAAAGGTTAAAGTTCCAAGGGAAAAGTTAAAAGTTAAAAAGAGACCTATTCCGGTTTATTGATTTTGGATTCCAGATAAGCCTGAAAGGATTTTTCGCCTGAGGAAAAAGCCAGCAGGGTGATGATTACCGGCAGGCTGTCGCCGGGAGTGATTTCTTTTATAAATACACTAACCAGGGCAATGGCAAAAGCAGTTAAGGCAGCCAAAAAGGTTTTAACACGGGTGCTGCTTCTGTTGCCTTGCGGATCGCTGAACAAACCTCTTCTTAAATAGCGTCTTCTTCTTTTCATGATAGTTTTTTTGGGTGAAACTTTTAACTTGATGGACTGAATAAATATTTGATTGAAAAAAAGCCTCCCGATTTCTCGGGAGACTTTTCAGGAAAGAGCGAAACTACTGAACAAGACTGGCGGCATCAACACCAGCTTTGAATTGAATAATCTTCTTTGGCGCATTGGCCAAAGTCTGATTGTAGTCGGTGGTTACGACATGCAAGGCCGTTTGTGCGCCGACCCAGCTTGCAGGTACGGTAACAGTAGCCTGACCGGTATCACGAGCAACGACATCTTTAAAGATGGCTGCCTGGTTCGTGGTGCAGTTAAAGAGTACGAAAGACAGCATACTTGTCAGTTCATCGGGAACAACGGTGTTGGGATTCCAGGTTATGTTCATTGCCTGGTCAACATCACCGGATAAAGTAACATTGCTAACCGAGCTGCCTTCAAAATTGCACAGCACTACTTTGGTATGATCCAGTACGGGCGGATCCCCGGAAAAGGCGTTTTTCACATTAATACTGGTGATTTTATTGACAGGCGACATGTTAGGCAAACTCTTGCCGTACGCTTCATTAATCAGCAGTTTAACCTGCTTGATCAGGGCAACGGTGGTTCCAAATTTGTTCCTTTGACGCATTTGCCCCGGGGTACGGGGATTTTTAACTTCCAAGGGTTTGGCACGCATAACGTTTTTGTCATAAGACTTTGAAAAGACAGCAGTACCAAAAGCTTTTTTGGTTCTGCCGGTTATGGGATTTTGTACGATAGCCATTTTTTTAATTTTTAATGGTGAATAAATAAATTAACCGGACTTGGTACGGACTTGCTACGGACTTACTCCTGACTTTCCTTAACTGAATCAGGCCTGAAAACAGTCAAAAACGAGTCTTTTTAAGAGCGCAGGACCGTCCTGGTACTTTTTGTCCTTGAAACTGGAAACAAGATACGTAGAAACCTTTTTTAATATTGATATACTGATATTTATGCGTGATTTTGTATTCTTTTTCGTTGGTTAAAATGAAAAACAGACGTCTTTTCACTGTTTTTCATCCTATGATTGTTTTGGATTTTGAATGATCAGGGTGTGAAGGTATTTTTAATCATCCGGAACCGGATATGAATTATGGAAACCTCAGCGGTGTATTTAATCCATTGTTCAGTGAAAGCTTTTTTAGGGTGGTGGGTGGGAATAGATAGCTTTAGGGTAGGCGAATGTGTGTGGCCGGGAAGCCAAAAACTATGTGCGGAGGCGCAGCGTATGAAGTCCGCTGCCGCATGATGTGGGATATAGAGGCCATGCGGCAAGTGGGCGAACCGCTGCTTGTGGGGTGGTGGTGGTTTTTGGCTTCCCGGACGCACTCATTCATAAACCTGACTGTTTTATTGGAAAGTTAAGTGAACACGGTGCTGCCGAAGTGGACGCAGCAGGCTGACGGATGGAATGAGTGCCGAAGGGCTGTGTGGCTGTGTAGGTATAACGAACTGCCTGGCAGCGAAGCATGAGCTGTCAGGGAGTGAGGAATGAAGGCTTGTGGGGAGGAAGAACAGCCTTACAGACCGGAGAAGCAATTGACAGGAGGAAGCTCTGCAAGGGAACGCAGGCAGCACGGTGTGATTTCTTTATCGGTTTTTTTATTGATACGGAAACGAGAGGAGGTCAGGGTGGGCACTAAAGTAAGCGAACGGCTTGGCTGGTGAATGAGCACGCTGCCCAAATGGAGCGTGGAGAGGCCTGTCTGCTTTTTAGGTGGTATGTGGGTTTGGCAAGCAGTCAGGGCGAGGGTAAGGCTTGGTGGAAAGCGGAATGGGGCTGCGTGTGGAGTGAGGCAGGCGGAGAAGTTGAGCGGAACTAATTCTTCTAAAATCGTGTGAAAGAAAAAAACATTTTAGGTATGGCGCTGCACGCGCGGGCATGTTTTTTTTTGGGTCGGCGGTGGACGGTGGGTGGGGTCAGCGGCTATTTAACATAATGCCCTTATAGGACGGCTTGGGTTGAGGCTGACGGTGTGCAGGGAGAAGGGAGGCCTTGTGCGGCGGTTCTATAAGGTTACATTATGTTACTTAGCTTTGGGGGGGCTAAGGGGACTTTTTTGTATCCCACCGGCCACGAGCATCTTATCCACGCTTAAAAACTTTCTGACATTTGCGGCAAAAACAAGATAAACAAAGAAGAGAAGCGCCGTCAGATGTTTTCCATGGTAGAACAATGGCAACAAAGCGGCATGAGCCAGATTACTTTTGCCAGAGCTAATGATATGAAACTTTTCACTTTTAGGTACTGGATTAAAAAAGTCAGTCAGCAACAAGATATAATCCCCTCGAAACATTGTACCAAAAGTTTGGTTTGTTAAGTTGAAATCAATCAATCAGCATTTTTAAAGATGTTTTTTGGTTTCTTTCTTTCTCTTTTGACTTGAAAAATAAGCATTTTTTTTTCTCCGCAAAAAAGTTGCATTTATTAGTTGAATTCAGGATGCTAATATCCCAAAAATTCCTTTAATAGCAATTCCTATTAATTTTACTTTACCATCAAGTATACCAGCTTCATTTAGAATGTCATACGATGTATCTACAAATGCTTTAAACCCACCACCGTTTTTAACTTCTTTTATTTCTTCTTTTATTCTATCCCAAATGCTTTGACTTAATTTATTAATGCTTTCCGGTTTTAAAGTTTTTGATAATTCGTCTTTAAAACTTTCAAAAATTCTGCGTTTTGTATCTGCATTGAATGATTCAAAAAGGAAATTAAACAATAAATCAAATTTTTGAAGGATTTCCTCGTGATTTCCTTGTATTAAAATTTCAATGTCATCGAATCGCGATTTAATAAGTTTACCTTGATATTCTAAATCAGAAGATATTCCATGCATCCATTCATTGAGACTTCTATTGAAATATGCTGTGTTATAATACCCTATTATAGAAGATACTATAGAATTAAAATGAATATGATCCTCAAGACCAATAACTTTATCATCTTCATATTCTAGTACTATGTCTTTGGGAATATTGTGTGTCGCTCCATTTCTTAAAGCATTTTTAGCAAATTCTTCACCAGCAAAATTTGTGAAAGAAATGATTGGTATTAATTTAGGTAAAAAATATTTCCCTGGAATAGTTAATTTATTACGGATACTATAAATTAATTCATCACCTTGAATCTCAGCGTTTCCTAAATCAAGGTCCATCATTATAAGGCCCAAAGTTTCTTGATTTTCTATAATTTTTGGTTTAAGAAATTTTTCCCAGATTTCATTATTAGTAATGTGCTTTGACATTTGATCGAATTCACTGTCGTTAGCAGGAATCACCTTATATTTTTTATTTAACAAATCAAATATTGCTTTGTAATCTTGTTTTGAGTCTTCAATATAAATTATTGTTGTCATAAGAACCTCCTTTTTATATTAAATTTAACTATAAAGTTATAGCTTTCATCAAATCCAAAATCTAAGTCAACATAATAAAACTCACAAAATGCTTGTAAAGATGTTAATGTGGTACTTGAATATCCTTCTGTATCCTTATTAACAATATCATCTTTAATTTTATCAAATCTTTCTTTCTCCTTTCTTAGCCTATCTTCATTTATACCAGGAAAATTATTTTTTACCATTATACTCCTATCGTGATTGTTGTAAATAAGGCTTACTATTCTAGATTCTTTTGAAGAATATGATTGTTCAAGTGGAATATGTTGAAAAGCATTTTTTATCAATTGAATAACAAATGTTCGCAAGATTTCCGGTTTCCAAAGTATGCGATAATCATTAGCAATATCCGTAAAACCAGTAATTTTTAATGCTCCAACATCTTTAAAACTGTTTTTTGATATAGATTTTAGAATATCTAAAAAGTTATTATTAAAAACTTCTTTGAAAGTTTTATTTGCTTTGAGAGCTTCATTTTCATCGGACAATTTTCCTTTAGCCATTTCAACCATACTATAAAGCCAAGATATTGTAGTGTCAGCAAGAGATAAGAAAGTGTATGAAAGTTGATTGATTAATTCTAGGTTTGAATTGATTATTTTATATAAGTTATTAGTTGCTAAAATGACTCTATTATTATGGTAGTGATTAGATTTTGTATAAATTCTTTCAAACTTTTCCTGATTATATATATTATTAATTATTTCGGTAATGGAGTGTTTATTATATGCTTCTGCAATAAACTTATTAAATTCCGTTTTTAAGAGTATTAAAAAAGAGCCAAGAGTTTTACTGTAAGTTAAAAAACTTTGATTTTGATTCTGTAATTTTTTTTTATATAGAAAGGTTATTGCACCAAAAGGTTTATCAGTATTATTATTATTTATGCTGTTGTATAGCCTAAAAACATTTATGGAATTAAATTTCAAATATTCTTTTTCTCCATACTGCATCTTTGTTTTATCGTCTATAAGTGTGTCATTCGAGACAATAGGATAATAGTTTTTTTCATTTTTTAATTGATATGCCGTATATGAATCGAAATTAAAATGTTTTTTAAAAATCTCAAATAGCTTGTTGTTTTCATCTATATTATAACTTGATATGATTTTATATCTTTCTTCGTTAGGCTTTCGCATTACCATAAAAGAAGCTTGTGCCTCCATTATTGTTGTAAAGATTTCAAGTATTTCAACTACTTTCTCTGTCAATTCTTTAGTGGAAAAACTTTCTTTCATTTCTTTAAATAGAAGCTTGGCGTAAAGCACTTGAATTAATTTAGTTAGTACAGGTGGTGAATCTAAAGAAAGGTAAATTTTTATATAATGATGATAATATTCTTTTTTAATAATTTCCTCAAATTCTATTCTAATATAATTTATGTTTAAAATAAAATCTTGAAAAGGTATTAAATTTTCATTTTCGCCCTCTTTTTGATAAAATTTCGCCCTTAAATTATGATTCTTTTTTAATTCATCCTCAAATCTAACAACTGCCTTCCTTATAATAATGGTATTGTCATATCCTATCCAAACAAGAAAATTTTTATATTTTGACACTAATTTAATATCAATTCCAAATTTGTCAAAATGTTTAAAAAGTTCGTTGTTCTCAATTGTTTTTGAAAGTTTAAACCCCTTTTCCCTAAGTTCTTCTTTTCCGGTCCTAAGAATATCTCCAAGCCAAAGGGATTTTCCTTCGTCATTTCGGGTAACAGTATCTACAAAAAGATGAAAAAGAATATTGAATTCTATTATGTTTTTTTTGACCTTTGTATACAACTCCGATTTATTATTTAGTTCCTTTAATTTTGTTTCAATTTCGTGGGAACTGAATAAATCCAAAGTTTCTTTTTTCTTTTCCTCAGGTTTTTCTTTTTCTCCCCCAATCTTCATCTTCATCTTTTCATCATCAAGTATCTTAATTTCCTTATTAATATCTATTCTTTTAAGAAAATTAAAATAATAATCCCAAACATTTATTATTAAATCCTTTCTAATTAATGCATTCGCCTCAAAAACCGATAAATGTTTAAGTAATACAAGCAAAAAATTAAAGACGACTATTTTATATTTATTTTCGGCATTGTCTTTAAAAATATCGTTTAGTTCCTCTAACATATATGTAAAAATAAAACTTTTGATATGTTGATAATTAGATAATGGTTGAGTGGATAATACTTTAACAAAATTTATTTTAAATAAAATATTATCGCTTTTCCCAAGTTTTGACAAATATATTCCTATTTTATTATGGTAATCTGTTTGTCCTAATAAAGATGAAATATCATAAAAAATTTTATGAGTTAGAATAAACCTTTCAAAGTTTCTATTGATAGCAAGGTATTTTTTGTCATTAAAATTTAAAGAAACAGTTTCTAAATTATTTATTTTTTTATTTAATAAATTTGAAAATGTAGCAATTGACGTTTTTTCTTTCAAATCTTTATAACGTTTGATCGACAGACAGATGCTGCAATCTTTTTCAGGCGATTTAATGGGCGGGATGAATAGATTTAAATATTCATACACAATCTTTTTCTGATTTTGGGCGTCATCTTTATAACCGGAAACTTCCTTGTTTCGGTAATATGATAAACGATTAATCAAAGTAATAATGTTTTCAAAAGGTCTATTATTACCCATAATAGATGAAACATAACTTCTGGCTTTTCTTGCACTTTCGCCGGTGGATAAAACATGATCAACGAAATGGAATTTTACTTCAAATATTAGTTGTCCGTTTTTATCCTTTCTTTCAATTTTTTTTAGAAAAGAATATTTATGATTAATATTATTTCGTATATCATTGAAAATGTCTATATAAATAATGAAGGCGGTATTGTCAAACAACTCTTTGTTAATAATTTTAACAAATGAAGACTCGATGTTGATGTTCGGAGTTATGATTACATTTAATCCGATGAAATCAGTATTTAAGTTTTTCTTTATTTCTTTAAGCCATATTTTAATATCTTCCTTGTTATTATTTACATATGACTCTGTGGCAAAATAATAGTGTAAATGAGATTTGTTCCAATCAAAATGATGGATATAGGTATAATTTTCAAATGATTTAAGGCGTTTTAATTCCTCATTAAAAGTATGTTTATTAATTTCTTTTACTTTGGGCCATCCAATAGCTCTATAAGAGTTTACGGACAAATTTTTTGTTTTAATAACAGATTTCTCTTTGTAAAACTCTTGGGGAAAGGATATCAATTCGTTAAAAAGTTTATTCCAATTTCCGGATTTTTCGATTAAATAATGCACCTTTTTTGCAAAAGAAAAATTTGTTTTAACAGCCTTATCTTGAATTGATTTCCAATAAATTGACTCATTTTCACTAATACTATTTTTGTTTTCAGAGTTATCTCTAACTAAAATGACAGACACATTGTAAATGAAACTTATATGATCGCTCTTATTACTGTCAGTAATTTCTAAGTATTGAATGAATCTTGAAATAATTTTGTCATTTGTTGATAAGGTTGAGCCTATTGGAACAATTGTGGCATATACGTAATCATTAAATTTTTCCTCTATTATTTCTTTTGTTTTTCCTCTTATTATCCATTCATTATTTTCGATATTTTTTGCAATTATTGTAGCCGCAATGTTTATCCTTTTTGAACTTTCTAAAAAAGATTTAATAGTATTTACTAGAAACTCTGAATACAACCCATACCCCAAAAGTATAAGTTCTTTTTTGGGATTTTTGTCTAGTATTTGTTTGGCAATTAAAAATGCAAAACGGTCAACGAAAAAACTGTTTTGGAATAAGGTGTCAGCTTCATAAAAATTCCTGGTTATTATTTTACTACCTAACAATATATTTTGAACTTTTAATTTAAACCCTATTTTTTCATTTTCAATGTCATTGTCAAGAATATTTGATACATAGTTTTCAAATATATTATTTTGACCATTGTTTACAATAAGTTCATAGGGTTGAATAAATTTGCTTGAATAACTTTTAGATTCTTTAATATTTTTTGTTTTACTAGAAAAATCGAAATAATTTATAGAAGGATAATGAGTTCTTAATTGTTTGTTTAATAATGTTATTTCTTCTGATGTTTTGCCGTTAAGTATGTATGGAATTGCGTATCGTTCTGTTATTAAAACTAATGCTGTATGATTATTCCATATTTTTTGTTTTGCAGTTATATAATTTTCTATTATATCTTTTATTTTAGATACAATTGTATTTGGAATATTGCTTATTATGATTATTTTAAAATAGTGTGTCGTTCGAAGTTGTAAAAATGCGAGCAATTTAAAGAGCAATCTCGCTTCTTTAAATATACCCATAGATTGAAAATCAAAAGCAATATTTAATTTATCTTTGTATTGAGATATTATTCTTTTCCCAATGTCTTCGATTAGCTTTAATTGCTCTTCTTTTGATGACGGTTCTGAAATATCAGATTGAGGTAACTGAATACAAGATATTTCAATATCCTTTTCGTTAAGCCAATCATTGTAATTTAACGGTTTTGATTGATATGTAATTAAATTGTCAGGAGGAAGGTCTTTTACTAATTGTTCACTAATTGGCAATAAAATTTCAAAGTGGGTTCCGTTAATATAATTATTTGATAATTCTGAATATCTCGGTTTTGAAAAATTATGTGAATACTCATACTTGATTTTTGAGTTTTTACTAGCGTTGTTTGTCTCAACGCTATAGTAACCCAAATTGTTGATGATATGCTTTTGAAAGATTTTTAATCCGGTATGGGCAGCATATCTTAAGTCCAAATGTGTATCTTCTTCGAGTAATTTATTTGTATTAAATAAATCATAAAGATTTACCTCCCTGTTAAATGTATCTAATATTCCTTTTTCTGAAAAGTCATAAACAAAAATTTCAAGTATTCTTTCAATTGATATTTTTTCACTACTTTGTTTGATACATTCGTTTTGTATATCGGAAAATTTATTAAAAGCAAAATAGAAACAACCACTTTTTTTATCAGTATGATATATTATATTTTCAATTAATTCTTCTATACCGTCGCTATATTTCCCCAATAAATAAATTATTGCACGTATGTCTTTAATATCAGAAAACTCTCTAAATTCTGTTAGGTGAAAAAACAATGCTTTTATTAAATATTCTGAAAAAAGATTTTTGTAATGAAAAGACATTATTACATTATAATTCTTTAATAATAATTCATAATCTTTCTTTTTATTAAGTCTACTAACAAACTTGTTAAACTCTTCGTTGTATTTTTTTATGCTTTCAATTATGTATTTAATCGTTGTGCTTTTATCTTCATTTTTAATATTGTCTTTGTATTCAGCGTTAAATAATTGGTAAAATATTTCAATATTAACATTTATTAAAGAAGAAAACTCTGTTGATACATTATTACCGTATTCTTTTTTTGAAGCAATTTTTGCTGTATTTCTTTCTACAACTTGTCCAGTATTTTTTTCTGCAATTTCATACTTTTTTATAAAGTATATTTGTTCATCCTCTCTGAAGTTTTTTAATTCACTATATGCATTCAAAAATTGAGATATGGAAAAATAATATCGCTCACGATATTGATTGGAGTCGATGCCATTAATATTTATTCCAAGTGAGATGCGTCTTTTATAATTATCAATTAAATTGAGAAATGGAATAAATTCTGAGAAATTTCTATTAGAATTATTTTTATTATAAATAATCAGAAAATCACAATTGTCAGATTCGTTAATAATATCAATATTTGTATTTGTTATCTTAATTCCACGTGGAAGCTGAATTCTTTTGATATGTATTGAATTGGCCACATAAAAAATATTAAAAATGCTCTTAAGCGGAATCTTATCAAATTCTTTTTTTTCAATCGAATTAATAATAAAATAAATATCTGACCAGGAACTTTTGTTTAAATTATTGGTCTCTATAATAATTGTAGAAAACTTATTGTTCATTAGTTACTCCTTTTTGTGCATTACTCCTTATTATCCACCTATTTCATACTGTTTATCCCATTAATATATTGTTAAACTCACTATTTTGTCTTTTACTTTGCTTCTGTGCCTGATATCTATTAAAAACCGGAAAAATGTATTTCTGTTGTGCTTTGTAAGAGGAAAAGGGATGTGTGTTGTTGTTTTCAACGTTTTATCCTTTTGAAGTCTTGTTGAGATGGTTTTTCTCAGGAAGGCCGGTTATCGCTCCAAAGTTAAGAAAGTTTTGCTTTGGTTTGCAGTGGGGTGGGATTTTTCTGTTGAGCTTTTGGAAATGGTGGGTTTTAATGGAAGTTGTTTTACGGTGCAGAATGGATATTCCGGGATGTTGTGCCACGAAAAACAGATATAATATTACATCGGTGTGAAGTGATAAAACTAACAGGACAGAGTTATAGAATGAAATATAGAAAAACTATTTTTAAAAATAATGAAAATTAATGTAATTTTGACTCAGTATCTTACATCGCTATTTTCCGAAAGTAATACATCACTATTTTCCGAAAACGATGCATATTTGCTTTCTGGTAACGCCAAGCAGATCAGACAAATTTATGACCTCTTAAAACTTAAATATGTTCCGTTTCTCAGGAAAAAATCCGTAGTCCTACCTGAGAAATTTTTAAAAAATGACTCCTCTTGAAATCAAGTAATTGCAGATTTGTAACTGCAATGTGGGTTAAATCCATCGGATCAAGTTTTTTAGCCATGTCTCTTTTTTTGATGAGACAGGCAAGTTACCTGATCTTTTAAAGTGGCACTGTTAGAACCGAAATAGCCAGTGAGGATGTTTGATGTAGGGATGTAGGATGTGGTGGCTAATTTAAGTTACGCGGTATGAAAACGTATACAAGTATGGCGGGCTATTTTTACTCCGGTAATTTTCCTGTATTTCATTATACGTGGTATTGCTTTCAAAGAAAAATTATTGTACATTAGCAGCTCAATTATTTTCAAGTGTTCTACTTGAAAATGGGTTTTCATAATTGTTGGTTTTGCACCTGTCTTTTCACGGCAGGTGCCTTTTTTGTGCATTCTGCTTCCTGTATTCTAATGTGATAAATAAATATTTTTCAGCTTAATGTGTTGGAATATTTTTGGGGAAGTATTCTTGGCTGTTAAGGTTTTCTTATTTGTCAGCTAACAAACCGTACGTAATCCAAATTTATTATAACTTTACCGGCATGAAAACTCAGCATAATATTTACAAACCATTTTACCCTTCCCTTTTTCTTCTGCATGAATCATCACCATAAGTTTATTTTATTGATGCTCTTGGGAAATGATGAAGAACATAGATACATGCTATTTTGTGCCCGCATAGGTAAGGATAACAGTATGTTTGATACGGATAAAAGAAGTTGTGCTTAATTAGATAAAAAGAACAAATTGAAAAGAACAATATTTTATTCATGGCAATCTGACCTTCCAAATAATTCTAATCGAGGGTTTATTGAATCTTGCTTGAAAAAGACAATTAAGCAGGTTGATGAAGTCATGCCATTTCAATTGGAACTTAATATTGATAGAGATACAAAATTTGAAGTCGGAACACCAAATATCTTAGAATCTATATTCAAAAAAATAGAGCGTGCAAAAATATTTATCGCTGATATATCAATTATTAACTCTGATAGTTCTTATCGAAAATGTCCAAACCCCAATGTGTTAATTGAGTTAGGATATGCAGCAAGAGTTTTAGGATGGGAAAGAGTTTTCTGTTTTTACAATACTGATTACGGTAGTGTTGAGGATTTACCATTTGATTTAAAACAAAGACGACCTATTCAATATAGCTTAAAAGGAAAAAACAAATCTGAGGTTCGGAATTCAATTGCACAAATCCTTACAGATTCAATAATTAAAATTCATGAAAATGGGGGGCTGTTTGACAAAATAGATGACTACATAAAACAGAAAGTAGATACAGAACTCTTAACAATTGCAGGACATTTAGGAAAGATGTTATTTGGGTATCAAGGAAAATCTGCACCTGAAATAATGCAACTTGTAATGAATTTAACAGATGAAGAAATTGAAGAATCTATAAAATCTCAAAAGCTAATTGGGTTTCAGATTTTTAAAAACTTACAAGTTCATGAAAAAAAATTCAGAGAGATAGCTGATAGTGCCGTTTCTTCGGTTCATCAAAATAGAGAAATGGCAAGACCTTTAATTGAATTGGTAAGCTGGGTCGCAAGATTCGACGCATTAAATTCTCCAAGAAATAATGATACTTGGTTTAAAGAAATCAACTCTTCAAGCAAGGAATATAGAGTTGTGCCTCCTTCTCAAATGGATAAAAATGATAATTTACCGAATCGTTATATTCTATTGCAGAAAATAGATGAAGAAAAAGGTATTGTAACAGACTTTGGAGACTTTATTTACAAACCGAGAATTCAAAAATTAACTAACTTCTATGAATTAGACGAAAACAATTTGATCACCTTCATTTCAATAATAAGACATTTTATTACCGCTGTTGACGATTGGTTAAATTTGACTAATGGCGAGATAATAATTGATTTATATCACAATTTTGAAATAAGAAAAACTAAGCACAACAAAAAATATAGTGCATTTGGCGGATAGTGCTAAAAATAAAGATGATAGAAATAAATAAACATAGTGCAAAACTGAAAATTTGGAGCGTTGAAATGCCAAACGCACCATATTCAAACCGTTGTGTGCAAACCTTGCAAAACCAGAAATGAGAAATGAGCAAACTTGATTCATATTCAATAAGAAATAATCCAAATAAATCATTGCCATTGGGATATGACAAATTTCCTATTAAACTCAAGAACCAAATTTTTCATATATGGAAGAACTTTTTAAATAAGAATAAGGTACCAGAAAATATTACTCAAGGTGTTTGGAAACTCATTCATGATAGTCTCGCTGAATTGCATGGCTTGAAGGAGTTGCATCCTAGTTCTGATGATTATGGAGTCGAGTATTATCAATTTTATCGCGTCACTCAGTATTTTGAGAAAGTAACTGAAATAGATTCTTTGTTAGACATTGTTGAAAAAAGCTTTGAAATACTAAAAAAGATTGAACCAGCTATTAAAAAGGCCAAACCCTACAATCATACTCCATTTACATATACGATTGAAAATGCTATTGAGGACCTAAATGACAGATTCAGCCATAATCGAATTGGATATGAATTAAAAAATGGAAGAATAATTAAAATCGACAAAGAATTACTACACAAAAAAATTGTGGATATAACACTTATACTAAAAACGGGATAAAATTATACATTTTTTAAAACGATTAAATGCATCGTATAATTTAAGTTTATGCACAAAGAGTTGTTGAAATTATTATTGAAA
>VAPG01012556.1_pt1 | contig 27859 bp, 27 predicted proteins | sample 3393851 | NCBI WGS metagenome assembly VAPG01 (sample SAMN08290438, study PRJNA428436) | hydrothermal vent metagenome | isolation source: Deep-sea hydrothermal vent chimney | place: Atlantic Ocean: South-mid Altantic Ridge | depth 2194 m m
TAGACGAAATTAGCTTTTTTCTTCTCCGACAGAAAGAATGTTTTAAGTACTTTTGTCGTTTAAAGATTTAAAATAATAAGACTATCATGAATACATTTTTTTTACAGCAGGCAGGATGGATTGGTACTCCGGAAATTGTTCTCATTGTTTTGGCTATTGTTCTTCTTTTTGGTGGACGTAAAATTCCCGAACTGATGCGTGGTATCGGCAAAGGAGTGAAAGAATTTAAAGAAGGAATCAACGAAGAGCCGGCTGACAAGGGAGAAAAAACCGAAAACAAATCTGACGAAAAAAAATAAATTTTCCCGAAAAGTGAATTCTTTTGCGGTAATGCCTATGTGTGCCGTCTGTTTCTATTAAAAAAAACAGTATTCTAATAATATTTTTTAACGGTTGTTGTTGTTGTTTTATTGAGTTTGTATCGAAATTACAGTCATCCGAATCAGGAAGAGGAAAAAGAATAATGAAAAGAATAATTATCGCGACCATTGTCTCCGTTTTGACATTATGTCAACCCCGGGTATTTGCTCAAAACAGGCAAAAAATCCAAGTGCCGGATACTACCAGCACACTACAGGCAGACACCACACAACTTCCCTCAGACAGCATACTGACCGAGGATAGCCTGGAAAAAGACTTACCTTCTTTTAGTGATACGATAGCCTTGCCCAGGTTGCTGAGCGTGATGGGTCAAATTAACGACAGTATTCATAAAACAAGGAAATTCCATGGGCATCTGCTCATCAGCGACTCACCACTGGTTCATGCACTCGACAGTCTTGCTTATGTGAAATTTTATAAAAGAGGCTTCTTAGTGCTGGATGCAGCCTCCATGAAGAAGTCAAAGTTTAAACCCGGACAAATACCAACTTATCCCGATTCGGTTTATGCCAAACGCATTGCCGCTTTAAATGTGGAGACCCCCATCGAGCTGGTTTACAACAAACCGGTAAAAGCATTTATTCATTTGTATGCGGACAAAAGACGACTGCTCACCGAAAAAGTTCTCGGTCTGTCAGAGATTTATTTCCCTATGATTGAACAGGTTCTGGACCGCTTCAATATGCCGCTTGAGCTAAAATATCTGGCTGTGGTAGAGTCGGCACTGAACCCTGCTGCAGGCTCCAACAAAGGAGCCAAAGGGCTGTGGCAGTTTATGTACGGCACCGGGAAAGTTTACGGTCTCAAAGTAACTTCACTGGTCGATGACCGTTACGACCCTTACAAAGCTACGGTAGCGGCCTGCGAACATCTGAAAGACTTGTATGACATATACGGAGATTGGTCGCTGGCAATGGCGGCATACAACTCTGGTGCCGGCAATGTAAACAGAGCTATCAGAAGAGCAGGCGGCGCAAAAAACTACTGGGCTATCTGGCCCTTTCTACCCCGCGAAACAAGAGGTTATATACCCGCATTTATCGCTGTAAACTATATCATGAGCTATGCTCCGGAACATAACCTTTTCCCCATGCGACCGGGTATCTTTTACTATGATATTGACACCGTTATAGTGCATGACGTGCTGTCGTTTGGCCAGCTTCACGAAATGCTGGGAATACCGCTTGACGAACTGAAATTCTTAAATCCACAATTTAAAATGGGGATAATCCCCGCCGTCAATGGTAAAACTTATACCCTGCGGATACCCCGTCAGTTTGCCGACGATTTTTTGAACAACGAAAAAGCACTGTATGCTTTCAAGACAAAAAAGGGATTGGCACGTGACAAAATGCTGGCCGAGATAAAGAGAGTAGGTAATAGAAATATTATCTATGTACGCAGTGGCGATAATCTGGGAACTATTGCCAGACGAAATCACGTGTATATCAGTCAGCTCATGCGTTGGAACGGGTTGCACAGCTCACGTATTTATCCGAGACAAAAGCTTATTGTTTACGGAGCCGGGAGCCGACAGTTTTACCAAAAGGCTTCCACCCCCATTGCCCGATCCAGTGCTAAATCCATTCATGTGGTGCACTCCGGTGAAAACCTGGGGCTTATCGCCAAAAGATACCGTTGCACTATCACAGACCTGAAAGAGTGGAACAACCTGAAATCATCACGGATTTTTCCCGGCCAGAAACTCTACGTGTATAAGCCCGTGGACAAATCTAAATACACGGTTAAATCTGGTAAATTCATTTATCATGTGATTAAACGCGGCGATACCTTATGGGATATTGCCAAAGAGTACGATGGCGTTACCGTGGAGCAAATCAAAAGGCTAAACAACATCCACAACTCACATCACCTGCGCCCGGGACAAAGAATCAAAATTGCCACAGTCAGCTGACCAAAGCCGTCTGTCCGGTAATATTTTTCTCCTAAATAAAATATGAACCACGTATTTGCGTTATTTGTATAGAAAAGTAATATATTCAATATGACAAAAACAGGCGCTTTCTATATCTTCATTATAGCAGTACTAACTTCAACCATTTTCAGCTCTTGTTCTTTCGGAACAGGTAACAGCGGAAAACCGATGTCTATTGGTAGTACGGCGGAAGTACTGGTAGTAATTCAAAATGAATCACAATGGGAAAATCAGATTGGACAGTCCATAAAAAAATATCTTGCTGCCGATATTTATGGTTTTCCACAGGCAGAACCAACTTTTAAACTACTACACATTAATAAAACTAATTTTAACAATCTTTTCCAAAAACAGCGTAATGTTTTAATCGTAAATATTGACCCTAAAGTCAAAGAGTCCAAAATTACGGTCACCCATAACAGATGGTCTGCTCCCCAACTTATTTTTACCATTACCGCCTCCTCTCCCGTTGCTTTTGCGAAAGTTTTTACAGCTAAGAAAGACTACTTTATTGAAAAATACCTCTCCTCGGAACGCCAGCGAATTTTGAAAGTATTTCAAAGCTCGCTCGACGACAAGATTATGAAAGCAATAAAAAACAACTTTTCGTTTACGCTAAGCGTCCCCACCGGATTTTATGTGGCCAAAACCACTCCTGATTTTATGTGGATACGACATGAAGCCAACCGTTACAGTCAGGGAATAATGATAATTTCGGTGCCTTATAAAGATACTGCCCAATTTTCGCGCAATAGAATCCTTACACAAATCCAGCAGTTCCAGTTTCACGATATCCCCGGTCCCACCAAAGGATCCTTTATGACGCTGGACAGAAAATACGTTATTCCCAAAGATACCCTGGTAACAGATTTCCCAACCCATTATGCTACTGAAATTCGCGGACTTTGGCGTGTTGAACATGATTTTATGGGCGGTCCTTTTGTCAGCTATACCTTTTTGGATGGCAACACCAACCGGATTATTACACTTTTTGGATACGTTTACTACCCAAATCATCCCAAACGCGATCTCCTGCTACAGGTAGAATCTATTCTCTATTCCGTCAAGTTTGATAAGATTGGAAAGAGATAGAATAAGGTACGTTTTTTTCATGGGGCATTCGAAAGTCTGTAGCTTTTCCTGATATGGCATCCTGAAATGATAATCTACCCGGGAAACCTGATTTGAAAAATATGACCTACAAAAAATTAACCTTTTAAAAATATCCATTCGTTATTTTATCTGTCATTAATTACTTAATTTTGGGCATCCGCAGTTTGAATAGCGGATTGGTCTGACTATTTTTAAAATGACATGAAAAATGAAAAGAATTAAACGATCGCTTTTAGTACTTCTATTATTTGCCACATGCAGTATTCTGAATGCGCAAAATATCACCATCCTGCACACCAACGATATCCACTCACGAATTAACGGAGACGGCCCCCAGGCCGATTACACTCCTCTTATTACGAACAATGGCAGTGGCGTGCTGGGTGGCTTTGCCCGCCTAGCTACTTTGCTGAAGCAGCAGAAGGCAAAAAATCCTGATGGCACATTGATTTTAGATGCCGGAGATTTTTTTATGGGGTCTTTGTTTAATCCTACCGAACCCGAACCCGGTTTTCAGTTGTCATTGATGAAAGCTATGGGTATTGAATTTACTACTATTGGCAACCATGAATTTGATTATGGGCCTAATGCACTCGCCGATGCTATCATAGCAGCTAAAAAGCATGGCGGACTACCTCAGATTATCTCTTCAAATTTAGTTCCCGACCCCAACTCTCCCAAAGACAATAAACTGGCCAAACTGTTTGAAGATAAAACCATTTTACCCTACACGATTGTTGACGTGAAAGGGGTTAAAATCGGAATTATCGGAATACTGGGTAAAGATGCCGCCGATGTGGCTCCCCTGAAAGCTCCTGTACAAGTTGAAAAGCAAATAAAAACCGTAAGAAGGATGGCCAAAATGCTTAAAAAGAAGAAACATGTAGATTTGGTCATCTGCCTGTCACACAGTGGAGAATATCCTGACAAAAAAGAGGGTGCTTACTATATAAACGGGCTGTTGGCTCCGAAAGCCACCAAAGCATATCCCGATGGAAAAGGTAGCTTCTACGGCGAAGATGTAAAACTGGCCAAAAGAGTAAAAGACATTGATATTATCATTAGTGCCCACACCCATGTGATTATTACTCAGCCACTGAAGGTGAGAAACACTTTGATTGTACAAACAGGTGCTTTTCTGCATTATTTGGGAAAGCTCAATATTACGGTAAAAGACGGGAAAATTGCCAGCTATCAATATAAGCTGATACCTATAAATGATAAAATTAAAGGAGACGAAAAAATAAATGCTGAAATGGATGATTATATCAAGAATGTAATCGACAGCAAAATCCTAAAACCGGAGCATCTGAATTATAAAGCATCCGTTGCAGAAACATCATTCAGTTTAATGAAGCATAACGCAAATGGTTATCAAAACACTAATTTAGGTGTGTTTCTTACCGATGCAACCAAAAGCTATGTTGATACGTATGGCGGTGGTACCGATGTTGAGCTCCTCGCTTCCGGCACAGTTCGCGATAATATTTTAAAAGGTAAAACAGGGGTTGTCACTGTTCCGGATATCTTCAGGATTTTTCCGTTAGGAAAAGGAACCGGCAGCCTACCGGGATATCCTTTGGCTAAAATTTACATTACAGGACATGAGCTGAAAAGCCTCATGGAGGTTCTATTACTTTCAAAAGGTGATGACAGTTACGTTTTTGTTTCCGGAATTAAAGTTTATTATAATCCTAAAAAAATTATGCTGCGGAAAGTTTACAAGATTGTTCTAAACGGTAAACCTATCGATCTTTCCAAAAAGGATCCAAAGCTGTATAGCATTACAGCCGACACTTATCTTCTTGGTTTCATTGGCAGAGTGAAAAAACTTAGTCATGGTCTGGTAAGTGTTGTGCCAAAATTTGAAAACGGCCAGCCCATACATAACATGAATAATGCCCTCATTGATTTTGACAAGACTAAAAAAGGAATACAGATAGGAACAGAGTGGCTGGGTGTGGTTCGATATATGCAACATTTAAAAGACACCAATGGAGATGGAATTCCCGATATTCCGTTAAAATACGAACCGGCACTCTCGAATAGAATTGTTGGACGGAAAAAGAAATAGGCGGACTGCCGGTAGCTGTTATTTCATAACAATCCCTAAGTTGAGCCCGATGAGAAGATCAGCAAGTCCTAAATAGTTAATTATGAGAAATAGGATACTCTTTCTTTTGATAATTTTTTTGCATTTGCAAAGCTTTGCTCAGCATACTAATTCTTTCATTTCGTTACGTAGCGGTGTTTCAATACCTTTGAAACCATATCGTTCTCATAATCTGGATAAAGGAAGTTTTACAACTTCGGGAATAAATGTCAGCTTAGATGGGGCTTGGTTTTTCGCGGCACACTTTGGTGTAGGGGGACAAGTCGGACTTAATTTGCATCCCGTAGATGCATCTGCTTTAGCAAGGGCAAAAGTGAAAGCAGACCCTTTTTTGAGTGACCTCACTATCCGGGCAGAACCCTTTCGCATAATTAATGCCACGCTTGGAATTTATACACGTTGGGACATTGGGAAAAACTTTTCGGTAAATGCCAAGCTTCTGGGAGGAATATTATGGGTAAATACGGCTTACCAATTATATAAGCCAACCTATTTTCTGACCGGTCCCGATTATTATGAGATTACCACTGCAAGAGACCATAAACTTATCCTTGAACCCGGTATTGGCCTGGAGTACAAGATATTTCCCTGTTTCGCCTTAAAAGCAGAGGCTGAGCTGTTGAGCCGGACTATGCAGTTTGGATTTAATACATGGAAAGGGGTGCGTTACGAAAGGAAACGTATTGATTTTATAAATACTGTAGTACCCTTTTTACATTGCTCATAACTACAAAATTAGTGTTTTTAATTTCACTAATCAAGTCCAGTTATTTAGGGGGCTGAAACAATGTACCCTGAAATATACGACACTGGTAAGGTACTGATTGACAAAACTATTGCAATCCTGCAAGCAGCATACAAAAAAAATATTTTCCCCGGGATGAAAACTCAATGGAGTACACACCTCAATTATATCGGGCATGTTGAAGCAAATGGTTGCTTTCGCTGCCATAACGATTCTTTTATTGATAAAAAAGGGGATGTTATTGCGAGAGACTGCAACTTGTGTCACGAAATAAAAAAACAGGGTATTCCGGGTCATCTGGAAATGGCCGGCATTAAAGCAAGCCTTGAATTTAAACATCCTACCAATATCAAGGAGAAATGGAAAAAGGCAGCTTGTGTAGAATGCCATAAAAACCTGTTTGAATAAGTGTTTTTAGTTCTGTGTTGAATGGTGTGGGTAATTTGATTTTTGAAGATTGGTTTTTGATATTTACACAGAATACAACCCACACAAATCAACATAGAACCGAAAAGGCTAACCATTTCGGCTAATTTGTTCAAGCAAGTCTTCTTTGAGAATATGAAAAGTTTTGCCAGTGATTTGGATCATACCTTCATTAGTGAATTCATGCAATATGCGGGAAACACTTTCTTTGGATAACCCGGTCATTTCTGACAATTCCTTTTTTGAAATACTCAGCTTGAACGGATTGCTATAATAAATCTTTTTGCTTAAATAAAGTACCGCTTCTGCGACTCTGCCGTGATGATGCTTTACCAAAAGGCTCTCCATCTTATTTGCCAGATTTAAAATGAAATTATTTGAGTTCTCCATAAAGGCAAATGCCATTTTGGCGTTTCCCTTCATAACATCAAGAAAGGGATCCATCGCAATCAAACATAATTTGCATGGCTCAACAGCGCTAATGGTAAAATGGTTCTTTTTATCAATAAATAAACCGGGGCCTGAGAAAAAGGATGGAGGCCGGACAAAGTCAAGGATAAAATTCTTTCCATCTCTTCCTTCGAGAGATATTTTCGCTAAACCCTCATAGAAAGATATGACATGTGTATTGGGCGTACCACTTTTCATAATGATTTCTCCCGGATTATATGTTACCTCAATTCGATTCTTATCAATCCTGGCAATTTCATCTGGCTTTAGACTACAAAAAACCGGTGATGCCATCGAACAGTCGAAACAAATCTGTGTCTTCTCAAATCCCATTTTCCCTGATTTTTTATGTAAAAGTAAACTTTATCTCTGTGAAGACCTAATAATCTGAAACTGTGAGATAAATCTTATATCGAACTCCAGTTAATATTGATTTTGCCCACTAAAAAAACGGACTTGATTAGTGAAATCTGAAGTGCCAGTTTTATAGTTGCGAGTAGTACAAAAGAGCCCGCGTATTGAAAAGGTCTTTAATTACTCAAGAATATTAAAACAAATCCCTTTTCTGCTTAACTTATAATCCCTCTGTCTGTAATCTGTAACCCATTAATCTTTAATATTATATCCGATTGCAACCGGTTACAAACGAATGTTAAACGGAAGTAAATGGTTATTAACCGAATAGCCCGTCCGGCCCGCCATACTTTTGCCCTGTCGTTCTTAAACATCCTGTCGCAAACACCAAAGAAGAAATTCTTTCGCAAGATGCAGACAGAAACAATTCAACTTATTTATTCATCATTTAAAATTTACTATTATGACAAATTTAAGGAATTCAGTAAACCTGATCGGACATCTGGGCAACAACCCTGAAATGAAAACTTTTGGTGAAAACCGCCGCATGGCTCGTTTCTCCATCGCTACCAATGATTATTACAACGACAGCGAAGGCAAGCGCGTAACCGAAACGCAATGGCACAACATCGTGGCCTGGGGAAAAACTGCAGAGATCGCAGAGAACCTCCTGAGCAAAGGAAAAGAAGCCGCCATCCAGGGGAAACTGGTAAACCGCTCATACGATGACAAAGAGGGTAACAAACATTACATCACCGAGGTTGTTGCCAACGAAATTCTGGTTTTCGGAAATAATAAGGATAAATAATCCATTGCCACTCCGAGAGTAATGAGCGCCAAAGGCAATACCTTTGGCGCTCTTCTTATTTTGAAGAAACAGGCAGTAAATCAAGGAGGTAATGTCTGTGAAAGTTCAATGTTATTCCACGGTTTGATTCAGCGTACTCATCAGCGCGGTAAAGAGAATGATACCGGCAATTATTTTTATTGTCTATAAAGTAGCTATTAGTAAACAGGTAGAGGTTTTTTTACTTAGAACTTTATATACTTTTGCACTCGTTAAAAAATAAACAGGTTCTTAAATTTTCGATAAAGCTATATTTATGCATGCTTTGGTTTTTATAAAACAAGTCCCCGATGCTTCTCAGGTAAGAGTTAACTATGAAACGGGAACATTAATTCGGGAAGGCGTCCCTGCCATCCTGAACCCTTTTGAAGCCCACGCCGTCGAAGAAGCGGTGAGGTTAAGGGAAGAATACGGCGGCAAAGTAACCGTCTTAACCATGGGCCCCCCGCAGGCGACAGAAGCTTTAAAAGAGTGTTTATCGCGGGGAGCAGACAAGGCTTATCTATTGTCTGACCGTGTTTTTGCGGGCTCCGATACCTTAGCTACTTCCTATGCCCTTTATGAAGGTGCCAGAAAAATTATTGAGCTGGAAGGAGAAGTTGACCTTTTCTTTGCCGGCAAACAAGCCATAGACGGGGATACCGCCCAAACAGGCCCCGGCATTGCTACCCGGTTTGACTTGCCTTTGGTAACCTATTTGATAAAACTGGACGAAGTAAACTTTGAGAAAAAGAGTGCTGTTGCTACAAGGCTAACGGAATTCGGACAGGAAACCCTGCAGGTTCCGCTACCAGCCTTTTTTACCGTGGAGGAGACGTTAAATGAACTTTCTCACTCCCCCTTGCCGTGGTTAATCAAAGCAGCTCAATCAAAAATTGAAAGATTATCCAGCGAAAACGTTACCCTCGACCGCGAACAATGTGGCTTGAAACACTCTCCTACCAAGGTTAAAAAAGCTTTTACTCCTGAAAAAAAACAAAGAGGTGAAACCCTGGACGGTTCCGTCAAAGAGATTGTTCAAAAAACTACAGATATCTTAATACCATTTTTGAAAAACGATTTATAGCATGGGCAAAACGATTGATTTAACCAATAAAGACCACGAAATATCCCATTATAAGAATATTTGGGTGTTTATAGAACAAACTGACGGGGTAGCTCATCAGGTCTCTTTTGAACTGTTAACCAAAGCGCGGGAACTGGCAAAACAGCTTGACTGTGAGGTGGGAGCTGTATCCATTGGAAAATCTGTTTCCCATCTTGCTAAAGAGGCTTTTAGGTTTGGAGCAGATAAGTTTTACGTTATTGAAGATGAAATCTTTAAAGATTATCGTACTGAGCCTTTTCGTAGTGCCCTTTCGGAACTGGTCCTCAAATATAAACCGGAGATATTCCTGATTGGCGCCACTACGCAGGGGCGCGACCTTTCGGGTACTGTAGCCACGGAGCTAAGAACCGGTTTGACCGCAGATACCACAAAACAGGAAATTGATCCGGAAAACGGAAACCTGATGATGACACGTCCTACCTTTGGCGGTAGTTTGATGGCTACCATCATTTGCCCGAAGGATCGGCCACAGATGTCAACGGTAAGACCCGGCGTTTTTGAGGCCATTCCGGTGGAACAGCCTAAAGATGGCAAAATAATAAGAGAAAAAACGGATTTAACAGAAGATCAGATAGTAAAAAAAATACTGAAAAAGGTTGTTTCCTCCGAAGGCAATATTAACCTCGGCTTCTATGATGTCATTGTGGCCGGTGGAAAGGGAATGGGAAACAAGGATAATTTTAAGATGATTAAGGAACTGGCAGAACTGCTCGGTGGCACCTGGGCAGGTTCCCGTAAAGCTGTCGAGTTAGGGTATGTACCTCAGTCGCGGCAGGTGGGGCAGACCGGACAAACAGTTCATTCTAAATTATACATTGCCTGTGGTATTTCGGGAGCTATCCAGCATTTGGTCGGCATGCAAACCTCTGATGTAATTATTTCCGTTAACACCGACCAGAACGCACCTGTCTTCGATGTCTCTACTTATTGTATTGTGGAAGATGCCATCAAGTTTATTCCCAGGCTGATTGCGGAATTAAAAAAACAAAAATTAACACCAGTTAAAAATGAGCAGTAAGTTAAAATATGATGTGATAGTCGTGGGGGCAGGCCCAGCAGGCCTTGCAGCAGCCATCGTGCTTGCCAAAGCCGGAGTCCGGGTTATTGTTATAGAAAGAGGACGTCTTCCCGGCTCAAAAAATGTGATGGGAGGTGTCTTTTACAGCGACTGTATGAAAGATATCATAGATGAATTCCCGGGTGATGCTCCTGTAGAAAGGCATGTCATAGATCAAAGAATCTGGATTCTCGATGAGGGCTCTTCTGTGGGATTTAACCATAAAAACGAATCTTTTAATAAGAAACCTTACAACTGCCACACTGTTTTTAGGGCTAAATTTGACCGTTGGCTTGCCGACGAAGCCGAAAAAGCAGGTGCTTTGATTATAAATAGTACCGTGGTGAAAGAGGCTCTGATGAAAGATGGGAAAGTGATTGGCGTAAAAACCGACCGCCCTCAGGGTGATATATATGCCAACTGTGTTATTGCCACAGATGGTGTAAATTCTCTTTTTGCAAAGTCGTTGGGCCTCCGAAAAAAGATCAGACCGGATTCTGTAGCTATCGCTGTGAAAGAAGTCATTGGCCTGGATGAAAAAACTATCAATGACAGGTTTAACCTGAATAGCGGTGAGGGCGCGACCATTGAAATGACAGGAAGTTACTTTAACGGTGAAGCCATGGCTTTCCTTTATACCAATAAAAAATCGGTATCGTTGGGTGTGGGCATGGTGCTGAAAGATGTGATTGAGAATAAGGTCAATCCTAACGATCTCATAGAGCACTTGAAGAAGCATCCTTCCGTAGCTCCGCTGATAGAAGGAGGACAAACCAAAGAGTTTTTGGCACATTTGATTCCCGAAGGAGGATATAAAGCCATGCCAAAACTTGTGGGTAACGGCGTAATGATTGCCGGTGATGCTGCTATGATGGTAGATGCTATCCACAGAGAAGGGTCAAATCTTGCCATTACTTCCGGGAAACTCGCTGCCGAAACGTACCTGGAAGTTTCCAAGCAAGGTGATTTCTCAGAAAAAAGCTTGTCGCTATATGTGAAAAAACTTAAGGATAGTTTTGTCCTGAAAGATCTTAAAAAGTACAAAGGTGTCCCGGGGTTGCTTCAATCCAACAAGCATCTGCTGCTGCAATATCCCAAACTACTGAATCAGGCGGCTTTTGAAATGTTGAATGTTGATGGTATTCCCAAAAAGGATAAAGGAAAAATAATCTGGAAAAGTGTGAAACGGGAAATAGGAATTAGTACACTTGTGAAAGACCTGTTTAAACTATGGAGGAATATGGCATGAGACTAGAAGATAAATTATATTTAGATGGCTATAAAACAGATGAAATCGGCGGTTCGCACCTCGTGATAAAAGACCCATCAATTTGTGAGACGTGTGCGTTGAAACAATGCCTGTATGTATGCCCTTGCGCTGTTTACGAACTAAATGAGAACAGTGGCCAAATTGAAGTTAATTACGAAGCCTGCGTAGAATGTGGCACCTGCCGGATAGCTTGCGACGATAATATCGAATGGCGATACCCCCGTGGTGGATTTGGAATTGCCTATAAATTCGGTTGATACTATTGTTGGTTTTGTGCACCTGCGGTGCACAAAACCAACATCACTATTTTTTCAGAACATAATCTGTAATCCAATCACCTACTTCGGATGTGGAACGTGGGTTTTCTTTGGTAATATCCTCGGTAACAAAGCCTTCTGCCATAGATTGCTCAACAGCTTCCCGTATCAGGGCAGCTTCGTCATTCAGATTAAAAGCATATTCGAACATCATGGCTACCGAAAGAATGGTTCCCAGCGGGTTGGCAATGTTTTTGCCTTTGGCCTGCGGATAAGAACCGTGGATAGGCTCAAAAACAGATGTTAGTTGCCCAATGGAAGCCGAAGGCAGCAACCCCAGCGAACCGGTAATCACACTGGCTTCGTCGGTAAGGATGTCACCAAACATATTTTCGGTAACCATCACATCAAATTTTCCAGGCCATTGTATCAACTGCATGGCTGCGTTATCCACAAACATAAAATCCATTGTCACCTCCGGGTATTCCAGGCCAATTTCGGCTGCCACTTCCCGCCAAAGCCGCGAGGTAGCCAGCACGTTGGCTTTGTCCACCACGCTCAGCCGTTTGTCGCGCTGCATGGCGTAGTCGCAAGCCAGTCGCACAATGCGTTCTATTTCATAACGATGGTAAACGGAAGAATCGTAAGCTGTGTTGCCATCTTCGGAACGTCCCTGAGGTTTTCCGAAATAGATACCACCGGTAAGTTCGCGAATTACAACGAAATCCACATCTTCTACCAGGTCGCGCCGTAAGGGCGATTTATCCAGAAGCGAACTGAACGTGGTCACCGGCCGTACGTTGGCATAAAGTCCCAGTTTTTTGCGCATGGCCAGCAGTCCCTGTTCCGGCCGTACTTTGGCCTTGGGATCGTTATCGTATTTTGGGTCGCCAATGGCGCCAAACAGCACGGCATCCGAATTCTTACACAACTCAAAAGTCTCGTCAGGGAATGGATTTCCGGTGGCATCGATGGCACAGGCCCCAACCAGCGCTTCTTCGAAATTCATATCGTGATTGAACTTTTTGCCAATGGCACGGCAGACTTTCAATCCTTGTTCAATTATTTCCGGGCCAATACCATCACCCGGTAAAACGGCTATTTTCATTTTCATTTTCATTTTTTTTGGTCAATAATGTTTAATATTTTTTCTGTTGCCTTAATCGCAGCCACCGTTTGGTCACCATCCAGTCCTTTGGTAGTAATGGTACGACCATTCATCTCCCATTTTATGATGGTTTCGACCAACGCATCGGTTTTCCCGCCAGGAGGGATGGTCACGCGATAATCTTTCAGCACCGGTTTTTCTTTTCCAATGTCATCATAAATTTTCCACAGGGCTTTCATAAATGCATCATACTGACCATCACCGATGGAGCTTCTTTCATACAAGTCATCATTGATTTGTACACGAATATGAGCCATGGGACGCATCCCTCCCGAAAGTGTCAGGGTATAATTTTTTATAAAAATATGTTTATTCAGCATTCCGTTGTCCAGCACATCGGCAATGATGTATGGCAAATCGTCTGCCGTGACACTCTCTTTCTTATCACCCAGAGCAATAATTCTTTGGGTAACCTGTTTCAGCGCATCATCATCAAGATGGTAGCCCAGCGTTTCCATATTTTTTTTGATGCTGGCTTTGCCCGATAGTTTTCCGAGGGCATATTTTCTGACACGGCCAAACCGCTCAGGCAGTAAGTTGTTGTAATACAAGTTATCTTTACTGTCGCCGTCGGCATGGATACCAGAAGTCTGGGTAAAAACATTTTCGCCCACGATGGGTTTGTTTACCGGAACACGGATGCCCGAGAAACGTTCTACCAGAATACTCGCTTTGTTTATGTTCTTTTCGCGAATGTCGGTTTTAATTTTCAGATGGTCATGAAGAATACCGACTACGCTGGACAAAGGAGCGTTTCCAGCTCTTTCACCAAGCCCGTTCACGGTAGTGTGAATACCGTTGACACCGGCTTTTACAGCTGCAAGTACGTTTGCAACCGAAAGGTCATAGTCGTTGTGGGCATGAAAATCAAAATGCAACTTTGGATAAGTATCGCGCATCTTTTTGCAAAGAGCATACGTTTGATCAGGGTTTAAAATTCCCAGAGTATCGGGAAGCATAAATCGCCGGATATTTTCATCCTTTAACATATCTGTCAGAAAAAAGACATAATCGGGAGAAAGCAACATGCCGTTTGACCAATCTTCAAGATACAGATTGGCCGCGATACCGGCATTTTCAGCCAAAGCCACTTCCCTTTTAATCTCTTTTACATGTTCTTCGGGACTCTTTCGCAGTTGTTTTTCCAAATGACGTAATGAGCCCTTGCTCAATATGTTAACCACTCTCAGCCCAGCTTCCTTTATCCATTGTACCGATTGGCCGTTATCAATAAATCCCAGTACTTCAATCGCATCGAGCTTTCCGGACTTACGAGCCCATTGGGCAATTTTTTCAGCAGCTTTAAATTCGCCATCCGAAACGCGTGCCGAAGCAATCTCCACCCTGTTCACACCGAGTTGTGTAAGCAGAAACTTTGTTAGTTGGAGCTTTTCGCCTGGTGAGAAAGAGATGCCCTGTGTTTGTTCCCCATCGCGCAAGGTGGTGTCCATGATTTCTAAATGCATAATTAGCCTTTCCTGCTTTGTTCAAATACAATTATTTTATCTTTTTTACTTAAAAGAAAATCAATATCGTCATAGCCGTTGAGCAGGCATGACTTTTTATATGTATTAATGTCAAAAGTCTCGGTTTCGCCAGTTGTTAATAGTTTTATTTCCTGCTTTTCAAGGTTTACACGCAGTTGTGTGGTGGTACCTTTCTCTATTTCATTAAAAATAGTTCTCAAAAATGCTTCGGAAATCTGAACCGGCAGCAGGCCGTTGTTCATGGCATTATTTTTAAAGATGTCGGCAAAAAAGCTGGAGACAACCACCCGGAATCCATAATCGAAAATAGCCCAGGCGGCATGCTCGCGGCTGGAACCGCTACCAAAATTTTTACCGGCTACAAGGATTTTTCCTGAATATTCCGGATTGTTTAACACAAAACCTTTCACCTGGTTACCTTGTTTGTCAAAACGCCAGTCTCTGAAAAGATTTTCGCCAAAACCCTCACGGGAGATGGCTTTTAAAAAGCGTGCCGGAATTATCTGGTCTGTATCCACGTTCTCCGTTGGAAGGGGGACGCAGGTGGAGGTCAGTATGTCAAATTTATCAATAGCCATAGTTTTAATTTTCAAGGTGAAACATGTTACATCAAATCAGCCGGATTGGTAATTTTTCCGGTAACGGCAGCTGCTGCTGCGGCAAGCGGGCCGGCCAGCAAAGTACGTGCTCCCGGGCCCTGCCGTCCCTCAAAATTACGATTGGAAGTAGAAACAGAATATTTCCCTGCCGGAATTTTATCTTCATTCATGGCTAGACAGGCCGAACATCCGGGCTGACGGAATTCAAAACCCGCTTCTTTAAGCGTTTCTACCAGTCCCTCTTTGTAAGCCTGTTTCTCAACCTGTCTCGATCCGGGAACAATCCATGTTGTTACATTTTCGGCTTTTTTCTTTCCTTTTACTAATGAGGCAAAAGCACGAATATCTTCAATACGGCCATTGGTACAACTTCCGAGAAAGACATAATCAATGGGATGACCTTCCAGTTTCATACCGGGCTCAAAGCCCATATATTCCAATGCTTTTGCGAAAGATGGCTGTTGTCCGGCAGGAATTTCGTCCAGTTTAGGAACGTGTCCATCAATGGCAGTACCCATGCCCGGATTGGTTCCGTACGTAATCATGGGGCGGATATCCCCGGCATGGAAATTCAGTTCTTTGTCAAAAATGGCTTCGGGGTCAGTTTTCAGCATCTTCCATTTTTCAATAGCACGATCCCAATCGGCCTCTTTGGGAGCAAATTCACGCCCTTTTACATACTCAAAAGTAATGTTATCCGGAGCGATAAGTCCGCCGCGGGCGCCCATTTCGATGGTCATGTTGCAAATGGTCATACGGGCTTCCATGCTGAGATCGCGGATGGCATTGCCTGCATATTCCACAAAATAACCGGTGGCGCCACTGGCAGAAATCTGCGAAATAACATACAGGATAATGTCTTTGGCAGAGACGGCTTTGCCCAAAGTCCCTTCAATGTTTATCCGCATCTTTTTAGGCTTGGGCTGCAAAACACACTGACTGGCAAAAACCATCTCCACCTCGCTGGTGCCAATGCCAAAAGCAATGCTTCCAAAAGCACCATGTGTGGAGGTGTGGCTGTCTCCGCAAACAATTGTCATGCCTGGCAATGTTAACCCCAGCTCGGCACCAATCACGTGGACAATACCGTTGTAGGGATGCCCCAGACCATAAAGCTCCACACCAAATTCCTTGCAGTTGTCGGAAAGTGTTTGCACCTGAATACGTGAAAACTCCTCACGGATAGGTAGCTCCTGATGCAATGTGGGAATGTTATGGTCAGGTGTAGCGATGGTTCTTTCCGGTCTGAAAAGTGGGATTCCTCTTTTACGTAAGCCGGTAAAAGCCTGTGGGCTGGTTACCTCGTGAATGTAATGGCGGTCGATGTACAGCACATCCGGCCCGTCCTGAACAGAGTCAACCACATGGCTATCCCAGATTTTATCAAATAATGTTTTTGGTTTCACAAGCAATAATTTTATTAAATAATTTTTGAAATAGCATCCACAAAAGCCTCCACAGCACCCGTTATGATATCGGTACTGGCCGAAAATCCGTAGTACAATTTACCTCTGTTTTCGATCTGAACATGCACTTTTCCAAGGTCATCGCTACCACGTGTAATAGCCTGAATCAGAAATTCTTCTAAATTAACTTTTCTTTTAATAAGCTGTTTTACAGCAGTAAATGCCGCATCGATAGGGCCGTTTCCAGAGGCGGTAGCCGAATGGATCTCATTGTTTATCCTCAGCCGTACCGTGGCCATAGGAACAGCAGATTTACCACAAACTACCTGTAGCAATTCCAGCTTAATGGCATGGTCTTCCCGGGTAGTTTTCCCCACCAAAGCCCTCAGGTCATCCTCTTTGATGTCTTTCTTTTTATCGGCTAGAGTCAGGAAACGATCGTAAATCTTATCAATTTCAACTTTGGTAAAGTCATAGCCAAGGATTTTAAGACGGTGTTTCAGCGCTGCCCTGCCGCTGCGTGCCGTCAGCTCGATACTCGACTCTTTGATGCCCACATCTTTTGGGTTGATAATTTCATAGTTTTCCCGGTTTTTCAGCACACCATCCTGATGGATGCCCGAAGAATGGGCAAAAGCATTTCGCCCTACGATAGCTTTGTTTGGTTGTACCGGCATACTCATGAGTGACGAGACCAGACGACTGGTCTTATAGATTTGTTTTGTATTGATTTCCGTGTAAAAGGGAAGGTCTTTGTGGCTTTTCAGGATCATGACCACCTCTTCGAGTGACGTGTTGCCGGCACGTTCGCCAATCCCGTTGATGGTTACCTCTACCTGCCGGGCGCCATTTAATACGCCTTCTATGGTATTGGCCGTGGCCATACCGAGATCGTTATGACAATGGGTGGAGATAACAGCCTTGTGAACGTTAGAGACATTTTCCATGAGGAAACGGATTTTCTCTCCAAACTCGGTGGGCAGACAATAGCCGGTGGTATCCGGAATGTTTACCACCGTGGCGCCTGCAGCAATGACCGCTTCCACCACTTTTGCCAGATATTCGTTATCGCTGCGACCGGCATCTTCGGCATAGAACTCCACATCCTCCACAAACTTTTTGGCATATTTAACCGCAGCCACAGCACGTTCCAGAATCTTATCGGGCGTAGAGTTCAACTTGTACTTGATGTGATAAGGTGAAGTGCCAATACCGGTATGAATCCTTTTCCGTTTTGCATACTGAAGGGCTTCGGCGGCCACTTCAATATCTTTTTCAACAGCACGTGTCAGACCGCAAATTACAGGTTTGGAAACGGCTTTAGAGATTTCTACTACCGAATGAAAATCGCCGGGGCTGGAGATGGGAAATCCAGCTTCAATCACATCCACACCCAGTTCTTCCAACCTTTTGGCCACTTCAATTTTCTCCACGGTGTTCAACTGACAGCCGGGAACCTGTTCACCATCCCGAAGGGTGGTGTCAAAAACAATAATCTTGTCACCCATAATAGTTTTCTTTGAATTCCATACCTTTTTTCCTTTTCCTTATGCAAAAAAAAACTTCCCGTTTTTAGCGGGAAGTCTGTATCATAATAGCAACACTTTACAAAAATCCCTGTCAACACTTATCCCAAATAAGTATCGAAAGAATAAACCACCAAATGTTGCTGTGATTGTCCATATTCATGGGGACAAATGTAAAAGTTTTTTGAAACTGACAACTTTTTGGGAATATTTTTTTAGAATATCTTTCCTGGCAACACGGAAACATATTGAATATCAATGGTGTAGCGAGTTGTTTTAGTTGCTTCCTGTATCTACCGGAAAAAAGCACCGTCTGACAACTCTATCTGCTTTTTTATTCACTTAAATGGTAGCATCGCAGTGATGGTTGTAACAGGAAAGATGTTCTTACATCAGTCCCAGTTCCAGCTTGGCTTCATCCGAAATCAAATCCTGGTCCCAAGGCGGGTCGAAAGTAATCTCCACATCCACATTTTTCACACCGGTGAGATACGAAATTTCTTCTTTCACCTGCTGGGGCATCACATCTGCCACCGGACAGTTGGGAGCTGTGAGGGTCATAACCACTTTCACATTTCCATTCTCATCCACTTTGTGCTCATAAATAAGTCCGAGTTCGTAAATATTGACCGGAATCTCCGGATCATAAATGTTTTTTAAAACATTAACGATTTTCTCTTCCAGCACTCTTTTTTCTTCAGCCGTCATTTTTTGATTGTTATTTGTTCATCTTAATCTGAAAAGCTCTGGCATACAGTATAATCTGTTTCACCATAGACGAAAGGCCATTGGCACGGGTAGGCGACAAATGCTCTTTCAACCCAATCTGCTCAATAAAATCCAGTTCGGCTTCCAGAATCTCTTTTGGTGTGTGTCCCGACAAAACACGGATAAGCAGACTGATAATTCCTTTTGTAATCACAGCATCGCTATCAGCTGTAAAGAATATCTTGCCATCTTTCAACTCAGCATGAAGCCACACCCGGCTCTGGCAACCGGAAATCAGATACTGGTTTGACTTATATTTTGCATCAATTAGCGGGAGTTCTTTTCCTAACTCAATAAGAAAGGAATATTTGTCCATCCAGTCTTCAAACAGGGAAAACTCTTCAATGACCGTTTGTTCTTTTTCAGCAATATTCATCTTTGTATATTTTGATTTATGTCCGTTAACGTAACATCCTGACTGCTTTCCGCACTGCTTCGGCAAAAATATCGATTTCTTCCATTGTATTGTACATTGCGAAAGACGCTCTTACTGTTCCGGGGATACAGTAAAAGTCCATAAGTGGCTGTACGCAATGGTGACCGGTACGAACAGCAATTCCCATCTGATCCAGCAACGTTCCCAAATCAAAAGGATGAATGCCATGAACCAGAAAAGAGATGACGGCAGCCTTGTCTTTGGCGCGGCCGATAATACGTATTCCATCAATACCCTCCAATTTCTCTGAAGCATAACGAAGCAGCGCATCTTCGTGCTTTAAGATATCTTCCCATCCTGTTTCATCCACATAACGCAAAGCGGCTTCCAGTCCCAAAGCGCCTGCAACATTAGGTGTTCCGGCTTCATATTTATAAGGAATTTCGTTGAAAGTGGTCTTCTCAAAACTTACCTCATCTATCATTTCTCCGCCAAACTGGTAGGGAGGCAACTTTTGGAGCCATGCAGAACGTCCGTATAATACGCCGATACCCATGGGCGCATAAACTTTGTGTCCCGAGAAAGCATAGAAATCAGCATCCAAATCCTGTACATCCACTTTAGTATGAGCAATGCCCTGGGCACCATCCAGCAGTACCGGAATCCCTTTTTTGTGGGCAATACGTACAATTTCTTTTACCGGATTGATAGTTCCCAGCACATTGGAGAGATGAGTAATTGCCAATATTTTTACCCGGGGTGTAAGTATCTTTTCCAGAAGATTCAGGTCAAGGGTTCCGTTGAGATCAACAGGAAGGACTTTTAAGCGGGCCTTTTTTTTCTCACACAATTGTTGCCACGGTACCAGGTTGGAATGATGTTCCATTCCTGAAACCACAATCTCGTCACCGGCCTGAACCCAAGGCGCAAAAACGGTAGCGAGCAGGTTGATAGACTCGGTAGTACCACGTGTAAAAATAATTTCTTTGCTCTCTTTAGCATTGATAAAATCCGCAACATATTTGCGTGCATTTTCGTAGACTTCCGTAGCTACCTGGCTGAGGTGATGCACGCCCCGGTGCACATTGCTGTTTTCTTTCAAATAATAGTCTGAGATCCTCTGAATAACAGGTAGCGGCTTCTGAGTAGTAGCCGCATTGTCGAGATAAACCAATGGGTTCCCGTTGATTTTTTGGTTAAGGATTGGAAAATCTTTTCTAATTTGGTTAATATCCATGGTATTAAATTTTGCTTAAATCGATATCAAATATAACGGGGGTTTCGGGGGTACTGCAATGTAAAACACACCGGTCGCAAATAGACAAGTCGCCTCGCAAACGCCGTTTCACCATGTCTTCAATACTGATACGAAGCGCTTCGATAGAAATCTCATTGATGATGGCATCGGCGAAAGCATACAAAAGCAACATGCGTGCGTCATCGAATGGGATGCCACGCTGCATGAGATAAAACAAAGCTTCATTATCCAGTTGGCCTACCGACGCCCCGTGGCTGCACTTCACATCATCGGCATAAATTTCCAGGTGCGGCATGGTATCCACATGTGCTGTTTTGGTCAGCAAAATGTTACTATTTCTTTGGAAAGCATTGGTTTGCTGCGCATCTCTCGCCACATAAATATAGCCATTGAAAACACCCGACGCTTCATTATCCAATATGCCTTTAAAAAGTTGATTGCTGTCACAATGGGGCATATTATGATAAACAAAAACCTGGTTGTCAATATGTTGCTGCTCGTCCACAAGATATAAGCCGCGAATGTCTGACCATGCCCCTTCGCCATTCATCAAGTCGGCTATTTCATTCCGAATCAGTCCGCCATTGAGCGAGAATGCATTGATTTTCAATCGGCTGTTGGCAGACTGATGAATTGCAGTCTGGTTTAATAAAGCCGTTTCATCGTTCAGGTTTTGCAGTATGTAAAGCTCCAGTTCGGCATTTTCGTCGAGATAAATTTCGTTCACTTTGTTAATAAACCCGATATGATGATTTACCGAGTCATCGCAATGCAATAGCCTCAGTCTGGCATTTTTCCCAAGGATGATCAGACTACGTGCATTGATAACCAACCCTGGCCTATTCAGAATATTGATAATTTGAAAGGTATTCTCTGCCTCCACATTGTCGGGCACATAGACAAAAACACCATCGGCAGCCATAGCCGTGTTTAATGTCTTGAAACCATCTGTTTGCTGCATGATTTCGCCGTAATACTTTTCAATTAGCTCAGGATATTCCTGCATTGCTTTGGCCAGACTTCCCACAATCACGCCGTTTTTGTCCACGGTGAGTTTTTCCTCTTCGGTGCTGTAAAAACTGCCGTTCAGCACAGAAAGAACTCTGGTTTCAAAACCGTGTACCTCGCACAGAAAAATGTCGCTAAGCTGTTTTTCGTAAGGTATTTCGCTATCGAAGATTTCCAGGTTTTCTTCATAAACACCTTCCAGGTCGGTATTGCGCCACTGCTCCATCTTCTTGTGTGGAAAACCGGTTTGTTGAAAAGCCTCCATGGCTTCACGGCGCATTTTAATTACTTTCGGGCTATCGTGGCGACTTAACCTCTCCAAATGTTCGGAGAAATGTCGAATGAAATTTTCTTCCAGTGGATAGACTGCTCTTTTTATTTTTTCCATAACCTCTTTTCCTTTTGCCGGATTAGTCGTCAAACTGCTCTTTGATCCACTCATACCCTTTTTCTTCCAGCTCCAAAGCCAGTTTTTTACCTCCCGATTTTACTATGCGGCCGTCGTACATAACGTGTACAAAATCAGGAACGATATAATCCAGTAAACGTTGATAATGGGTGATCACAATAAAGGCGTTTTCATTGGATTTAAGTTGATTTACACCACCGGCAACCACCCGCAAAGCGTCAATGTCGAGGCCAGAATCGGTTTCATCGAGGATAGCCAGCTCCGGTTCGAGCATGGCCATTTGGAAAATCTCATTTTTCTTTTTTTCGCCTCCCGAGAAACCTTCATTTACCGAACGATTGGTGAGCTTGGACTGAATCTGTACCAGCTTTTTCTTTTCTTCCATTTTTTTCAGAAACTCTCTTGCCGAGATGAGTGGCTGACCATGGTATTCTGCCCTGGCATTGAGCGCAGTACGCATGAAATTGGTCATGCTTACACCCGGTATTTCAATGGGATACTGAAAGCTGAGAAAGACGCCCTCATTGGCTCTTTTGTCTGGCGACCAGTTGTTGATAAGCTGATCTTTATAAATAATTTCGCCCTGTGTTATCTCATAGCCCTCGCGTCCGGTGATGGCTGCTGCCAGTGTACTCTTTCCGGTGCCATTGGGTCCCATGATAGCATGGATTTCTCCTTTGTTAACACTAAAATTCAATCCTTTGAGGATCTCTTTTCCATCAATGGAGACATGTAAATTTTTTATGTTTAAAAGCATGTGTTCTTTATTTATTCGTTATCTGATTTATTATTCGGGTTTAGACACTTCTTCACCCCACACTACCTTCCAATGTAATGGCCAGTAGTTTTTGCGCTTCCATGGCAAACTCCATGGGCAGTTTGTTCAGCACCTGTTTGGCATAGCCATTAACGATTAATCCGATGGCTTTTTCTTTATCAATACCACGCTGTTGGCAATAAAACAGCTGGTCGTCGGAGATTTTGGAAGTTGTGGCTTCATGTTCAACAATAGCCGTATCATTTCCCGTTTTTATGTAAGGGAAAGTATGTGCTCCGCATTTGTCGCCGAGCAACAATGAATCGCATTGCGAATAGTTGCGGGCATTATCGGCGTTTTTCGAAACCCTTACCAGCCCACGATAGCTGTTGTTGCTTTTTCCGGCGGAAATACCCTTAGAAATAATGGTGCTTTTTGTATTTTTCCCCAGATGTATCATTTTGGTACCTGTATCGGCCTGCTGGTAATTATTGGTTACGGCCACCGAGTAAAACTCGCCCACAGAGTTGTCACCCAGCAAGATGCAACTCGGATATTTCCAGGTAATGGCCGAGCCTGTCTCTACCTGTGTCCAGCTTATTTTAGAGTTTCGGCCTTTACACAAACCGCGTTTGGTAACGAAATTATAGATACCGCCTTTGCCCTCCTTGCTGCCGGGATACCAGTTTTGTACCGTGGAATATTTTACCTCTGCGTCATCGTGGGTAACAATCTCAACGATAGCTGCATGCAACTGGTTTTCGTCGCGCATGGGTGCGGTACATCCTTCCAGATAACTCACATAGCCACCTTCGTCGGCAATGAGCAAAGTGCGCTCAAACTGTCCGGTGTTGGCGGCATTAATTCTGAAATAGGTGGAGAGTTCGATGGGACACCTGACCCCTTTTGGAATATAACAAAACGATCCGTCGCTGAAGACGGCCGAATTTAAAGCAGCAAAGAAGTTGTCGGTGTATGGCACCACAGTGCCGAGATATTTCTTCACCAGATCCGGGTGATTTTTAACAGCATCACTTATGGAACAAAAGATAATATCGTGTTTGGCCAGTGTATCCTGAAAAGTAGTTTTCACCGAAACGCTATCGATGATAGCATCCACGGCTACCCCGCTCAGCCGTTTTTGTTCTTCCAGCGAAATACCCAGCTTATTGAAAGTGTCAATCAGCTCTGGATCAATCTTGTTCAGGCTTTCTAACTTCTTCTTAGGTTTGGGAGCCGAATAGTAAATGATATCCTGATAATCAATTGGCGGGTGATGTAGCAATGCCCAGGTGGGTTCTTCCAGCGTGAGCCAGTGACGGAAGGCTTTCAGCCTGAATTCCAGTAACCATTCCGGCTCGTTTTTCTTTTTTGAAATGAAACGGACAGTGTCCTCTGTAAGTCCTTTTGGTGCCTGTTCCGACTCAATATCTGTTACAAAACCGTATTTATATTCTCCGGTAGTGACCTCTTCCAAAACGCGCTTGTCTCTCTTTTCGTCACTCATGGTGTATCTATTTAGATTAATTTTAAATTGAAGCGCAAAATTACAAAATAATGTACATCCGGAGGTGAAAAAACGTTAAGAAAATAATAGGGGATAAGAGGAGGAGTGTCTATAGCGAGATAAGTTCTTTTCTAAGTAGTTCAAGCTCGTGACCCATGAGTTTGTTTACCTGCTTTACCAGTGTTTTGAGTTGGTTTTTTGGCTGATCTTTCTGGCTGATGACTTCCATCTTTTGCAGGATTTCTCCCACTTCGCTCAATCCAAAAAATTTCACAGAAGATTTCACCCTGTGGGCTGTTTTCCGAATATTTTCAACATCGTTCCTTTTACAAAGTAAGGTTAACTCTTTCAAATCGTTGGGGGTGTTTTCCAGAAAAAGTTCCAGCATCTCTTTGATCTGCTGCTTGTCGTCATCAAGATAAGCCCGGAGCAAGGCCAGTTTGTCAGTTTTTTCAGCCATGTAAAATACCTTTATTTTTTAGCATCCGGTAAAGGGTTGATTTGCCGATACCCAGTTTTTCTGCTGTAAGTACTACATTCCCATCGAATTTTTCCAGAAAGTAGCGGATAATTTTTATGTTGTAGCCAGCCAGGGTGGTTTCTTCCGATAAAATATCCGACGGAACACCCGCGGAGTTAAAACTGATGTGTTGCTCCTCGATGTATTTTCCATCCGACATTACAGCAGCCAGTTCAACAATGGCTGCCAGTTCGCGGACATTCCCCGGATAGCTGTAACTCATTAGTCTGTCTTGTGCTTTTTTGGTAAACGCTTTTTGTTCCAGTCCGTTTTCTTCACAGTATTTTTGTACAAAAAACTTGGCCAGTAAAATAATATCCAGGCCTCTTTGCCTGAGCGGTGGTAACTTAATGGGTAGTCCGAGCAGGCGATAATAGAGGTCTTGTCTGAAACTACCCTTTTGTACCTCTTCGGCCAGGTTACGATGAGTAGCAACAATCAGCCGGACATCTGTTTTGATTACATCGTGGCCTCCCACGCGGGTAAGTTCTTTTTCCTGAATCACCCGCAGGAGCTTGGTCTGCATGTTGGCATCCATTTCGGCCACTTCATCCAAAAACAACGTGCCACCTTCGGCTACCTCAAACTTTCCTATTTTACGAGTGTTTGCACCGGTAAAAGCGCCTTTTTCATAACCGAACAATTCGCTTTCTATCAGCTCGTTAGGAATGGCGGAAACATTAATGGGAATAAAAGGCTTTTTGGCTCTTGGCGAATTATAATGAATAGCTTTAGCCACCAGCTCTTTGCCGGTTCCGGTTTCGCCAGAAATGGAAACTGTAATGTTAGAGTGAATGGCTTTATCCATTAGAGAAAAGACTTTTTTCAGCGCCGGACTGCTGCCTTTCATAATATTTCTAAAAGCATATTTCAACTCTATTTCATCTTTTAGCTCATCCAATTCGATGCGCAGGTCTTTGTGCTTCCTAATATTATTCACCGTATTCCACAGCCTGTCTTTGGTATCTGCATCCTTCACAAAATAGTCATAAGCTCCGCCTCTGAGTAACCCGACAGCTGTTTGGATATCATCCTGCCCCGAAACGATAATTATCGGAAGATGGGGATAATCGACTTTAATTTTCTTCAATACCTCATCACCTGGAATATCAGGCAAACCATAATCAAGCGAAATCACATCCGGTTTTAGGTAAAGCTTGTCAAGACATTCTTTTCCTGTTTTGAAAAGATAGACTTCATTGTCGGGATTTAGAGCTAAATGTCGCTTTAAGAGCTCCCCATAAAAAAGATCATCTTCAACCACGAAAATTTTTAGCGGACGTTTCATAACGGACTTATTTCTTTTTAGTTTAATGTTTTACCTCATTTCATGATTAAAGTTTCCAAAAATTGGAAATTTCCCAAAATGAGAATTATAATTTTGCTTTCACCTATTAAATTTGAGTCAAGTTCCTAACTATCCGTGCAAAACACATGCCCCTTTCGGCAAAATACTTGTAATCAGTATTATGTGTAAATCGAATGAGAAATAAATAGGCTTTTCCCATTATGAGAATTGTTCCCAAACGGTAAAACATTCCATTTTTGGATAAGTATATTCCGTATTTGTAACTAATTTTTTGAGAATTAACAGTTTATAGCTTACAGCTCCCGATGTGTATTGTCGCAAAACGGCCCTTTTTTGCTGTAACGACACATACACCACTTTACCCGCTGTGGCACTTCAAGCACTACTTTAACAGGACGAAAAGTTGTCCCGCTGTGCGAGCCATCGCAAAATGGTTGGTTTTTACTGCGTCCACACGCGCACCAGAAGTATGTCCCGGCCTCCATATCCATTTTCAAGGAGTGCTTCTGTACAATAAACGGTTTGTCAATGATTTCTGTTTGTGAAGAAAAATTAAACCCGTCAACTACACATATTAGGCAAAGTTATGAAATTTATTCAGAACCATTCTAAACTAATTGTATCTTTGTGGCTTCTCAACAACAAAAACGGGAGGATTTCATGCGAAAACTTTTCTATCTGGCTATTTTCCCAATGTTAAAAGCAACCAAACCATGAAAAAAACAATCTTTATCACCGGTGCTTCTTCCGGTATTGGCCGGGCAGCAGTCGAACTTTTTGCCCAAAAAGGCTGGAACGTGGCTGCCACCATGCGCTCCCCCGAAAAAGAGCAATCTTTACAAAAACTTGATAATGTCCGCCTTTTCCGGCTGGATGTTACCCAACCCGAAACCATTACCCAGGCCTTTGAAAGTGCGCTGAAGGATTTTGGCGATATCGATGTGCTGGTCAACAATGCCGGTTACGGCGCCATCGGAATCTTTGAAAAATCGGAACCGGAACAAATTCAAAAACAGTTTGACACCAACGTGTTCGGACTGATGAACGTAACACGTGCTTTTCTACCCCATTTCAGGAAACGAAAATCGGGACAGATCATCAACATTTCCTCTGTGGGAGGCCGGATTACATTCCCTGTTTATAGCGTTTATCATGCCACAAAATGGGCAGTGGAAGGCTTTTCCGAATCACTGCAATTTGAGCTGAGGCCTTTCAATATTGCTGTGAAACTTGTTGAGCCGGCAGCCATAAAAACCGATTTCTACTCCCGTTCAAAAGATGTTTTCCAAAAGGAGGGTTTTCCGGATTATGACACTTACGAAAAAATAACGTTATCCAATGCAAACAAATTTGGCGAAAAGGCTCCCGGTCCCGAAGTGGTGGCCAAAACCATTTGGAAAGCCGCCACAAGTAATTGTAAAAAAATACGTTACCCGTCAAGTACGCAGGGGAAAATGCTGCTGTTCATACGAAAGATTATCCCACTGCGATGGTTTTTGTTTATCATTCGCTCCACAGTGGAAAAAGGCTACAAAAAAGAGCGATAAAAAATTCTCATCATTAAAACCGGTAAGCAGGGATAGGCTATCCCGACCAGCGGAAACATTAAAATTTAACCCCAAGCACCGGTGTCAGTGTTATGCCTTCAAAACCAAGCACATAATACACACTGGCTCTTACACCCAAAAACAATTTATTGTTGAA
>VAPG01014050.1_pt1 | contig 27687 bp, 46 predicted proteins | sample 3393851 | NCBI WGS metagenome assembly VAPG01 (sample SAMN08290438, study PRJNA428436) | hydrothermal vent metagenome | isolation source: Deep-sea hydrothermal vent chimney | place: Atlantic Ocean: South-mid Altantic Ridge | depth 2194 m m
AACCGGCAAACTATAGAGTCCGTGTCCGAGAACACGGTTGAGGGAATAGCGCGGTCTTGCCCGCGTACGCATATCGGTCGATACCTTTGTAAAAACATTGCAGTAACTCTATAATATAACACTGCACAAGAGCCACATTGCCCGTTTGGATCCAAACCGGAGAGGGTAAAGTAATAACCGATGAGCAGGATAGATGGCATCCCGCATGTTGACTTAGAGTCAACAAGCAAGATTATGACTATGAGAATGATTACTAGGTTATAAACAGGCTTGTTTACATAATTGTAAGATGACCCTTGCTTCCTATTAATCTTTTTTATAGTTATAAGCATATTACTATTAACTTTTTTAATAGTAGCATACCTATAACTGTAAATAATTGTCACAATAATGCGACATATTCTGTTTAGCAGATGCGAATAAGAAGTTATATCCACAGGATAGCACTGTCGCAACCACGCGACACCTCAACTGACAAATTTTGTCATAGGAACGAGGGTTACAAAAATGAAAGAAATATTGCGCCATTATTTGAACCCCGTCAAATTACGGGGGTGGTTAAGGTGTCATGGATGTTCCCGCGTCATTTCCCGGCGCATTGCAATGGGCTATGAAGTGGCCTATCATATTGTTTTATAAGGGAATAGTTAATAACTATTTTCCAAAACTAAGGCGTTGCAATTGCTTATTGTAAAATCATAAATAATTGCAACGTTTTTGCCTTTAATAATGTGGTTTGCAATGGCGACCGCGTTATGAACAAGTTAAAAATCGGGATTTTGCTTGCAATTTTTCTGCATTTTTGAGAAATCTAACAAAGTCCTGCAAATTTCTTGGGCATTAAAGCAAACGAGAATTTTGCCGTTTTAAACACTTTTTTGGGGCAAAGTAGAGGGAGGAAAATGGCGGGATCGGGACAAAGTGAGAAAAAAGGGGCAATAACTTGCTTATTCGCAATTTCCTTCTTGAGAATGATTACTGCAAAAAGAGGGGTTTTTGCCCTAGTGCAAGAAACATGCCGGGCAAAAAGCCAATTTTGAGAATGCCCTTTTTGCCCCTGTTTTTGCCCTTATTTTTGCCGTTTTTGCCCCAAAACCGGCCAAAACGCTACAATTTTTTTTGAGATTGCCCTTTTTTTTCTGCGCGAAAAATGGAATGATTCTGGGGGGTTAATGAGGAAATTATTTTTAGGCCATTTTTCAACTACTTGGAATCATTCTTATTCTTTTTTTACAGAAATGTCTGAAAAGTCGCTGTACACGAGGCGGAGAAATGAAAAGGGGGCAAGACAGAATTATTCTCATGTAATGCAGTAAGGTGGGGCAAAAGCTTGCCCCTTTGCCCCACTTATTAAACGATCTCGTTAATATTACGGAGAAATTGCTCCTTCAAAAAAGGGTAAAAATCCCGCCTTTTGGGGCAAAAACGAGGGCAAAAAGGGCATTGTGTATAATATCAATAACTTACACATTCTCGCCCTCAAAAAGTGCAGTAAACACTAAAGGCCATATTTTTTTATCATGCTTCTGCTAAATAAAACTTGCATATTCCTGTTCGAAAGTATATCCTGCAATAAAGTATGAAAATCCGCTATAAAACAGGCAAAAATAGGCCAACCTATAGTCGGGTACCTTAAAGCAACCTCAACAAGCAGGAGCATGCCATTATGAGTACGGAACGCATCAAAAAATTACACGACGGACGCCAGCTTTACCAAAAAAGATTCGCAGCCGGTGAATTAATTAAATTGAACCCCACTGACAAAGCAAAAGCGAATCCACAGAGCCTTCGCCTTGCCATAAATGCAAAATGTTATGAGTGCTGTAATGGCATATCATGGCATAACCGCACAAGATACTGCAACATTTTTGATTGCGGCCTCTGGCAGGTCAGACCACATGCCAAAGACGCCACAAAAGAAGAGTGCCAAAAATGGCAGGAAACATAATACAGTAAAAAACTACTGCAATTTTTATCCCTATAAAAATTGCAGTAGTTTTCAATCAGAAAGGAGGCCTCAATGAAACTAACGAAAGCGGCAATGAGTGTGAGCAGGACAATCCATCGCCGGGGAGGATCACTCTCCACCGTGTTGGTGGAATTAACTGCCACCATCAGCATGAATGAGCTCGTTAACTTGCAAGAGCAAGTGCTTGAGCAAGTGCGCGCGCTTGCCAACAAAGAACGAAAGGAGGCATAAAACAAATGTTATACGCATACGCCGGGACTACACAAATACTTTCTGATTCTGAGCAGAAAGAAATATATCTAAATATGTATCCCATCGGCTACACAACGTTTACTACGCGCGTAGCTACACCGGAAATAGCAACAATATTTCCAGAGTACAACTGGCCGGAGTTAGGTTTATGTTCGGGTTTCAGCAGGCAAATACAGGACGATTGGACCACGGATTTCTTTCAAAGTTGCCGAGAAGAAAATGTTATTTTTATTATTCGGCAACACGGAATTGACCATATTTTTGAGAATATAGATTGACTCCAAATCAATAAAATAGTTAATAACTACACCAAAAAGGAGAACGATTATGCCAACAAGACAAGCATTAAAAAAGAATATAAACGAGATCTTGCAGGAGGAAACAAAGGGACTCCACACTGATGAATACTGGTTGCCGGTATATTCCGCTTTTCGGGCTGTTGCCCACTATGCCGATAGTAACAATATTTTGTTCGTGCATACCAACAATCGTTATAATACGAACAAAATCGGCATTCCTATTAGCAAAACCTGGTTTTTTGAGATCCTGCGCGGTAATAATAAAAAGACCATTCGCGGCATTCTTACCGCGCACGGCGCCGGTTCTGTGGAGGATCCCCTGGCTAAGTATGACATTTCCGCATACGTATCCTAATTCCAATAATTATTATTACTAGCAGGAGGGAGTCATGACACTGTACATTTACGACGAAGGGACGATGGATGTTGTTGCAGTTGCAGAGGGGCTCACAAATGAGATTTGTGAGCAAAAAGCTCACAAATATATCGGAGTTGATGGATACGGGGCGACATACACGCCCGCCTTTGGCTCTGTTGACGGTCTGATTGCTGGTAGATTTGAGCCGGAAAAATTATAAAACCCTAAATCAGCTCGGTACAAACCGGGCAAGGAGAACATTATGGAGATTTTAAACTTAACGCAGCACGATCCTACGGTCGATCAGGTAATGGCCGGCGTTGTAAATCCTTTATCTGCTACGTGGCGAAAAGAGGTCTTGGACTTCACTTCACGCCCACGGGTTGGTGAGGTGCGGCGGCGGGCGAAAAGGATTGCACGGGCGGCCGCTCGTACAGGGTTTCACGCCGCCATGATCGGGGGTGCCCCGTTTTTGATGGCTCCTCTCGTTGAGGAGCTGGAGGCACTGGGAATTATTCCCAAATTTGCCTTCTCCCTCAGGGAGAGCGTGGAGGTGCGCCTCCCCAACGGGGGTATAGAGAAAACCACAGTTTTTAAACACTGCGGTTTCGTGGGCGCGCAGTAACGGCGCCCTGGATACAGTCCATGCTGCCGACTGGCGCCCGGCAGCATGGGCACCTTTTCCACCGCCCGAGGAAAAGGATAAACAAAAGGAATAGTTAATAACTATCCAAAAGGCGCCACCTATGTATCCAATAACATTTAAGGAAACGACAACGAGCACGGCACCGGAAAAGTGCAGGATAACAGGGGTTAGATGGGCTGTGCAGGTATGCCGACAATATGTCAAAGGCGGCACATGCCGCTATTCAAAAACTTTCTGGTATAATTAACAAAACCAAAAACAAAGAGGTGGTTGGATGAAACAATTATTTGTGCAGGATACTGCCGGCGAGTATAAGCCCGCGCCGATGAGCGATGTTTTTAGCGCCGCCAGGCGTCTTGCCGGTGAAAGACTAACGCTAGGCGAAGTAATTCGCAGTAGCGACGACGCTATCGACGCCATATTCTGGCGGTTGCGAAACAAAAAAAGCCGAGAAATTTTCTCAACGCTCTTCCTGACGACAGATAACAAGGTTATTGCATACCGGGTAATATCAAACGGGACAATAGATGCGGCTACAGTTTATCCGCGGGAGCTTATTAAAACGGCCTTGTCCTTGAATGCGGCCGCGATCATACTCGCACATAACCACCCATCCGGCAGTATCACACCAAGTGAAGCTGATTGGGTGCTTACGCGGGGGATATGGCACGTATGCCAGGTTATGAACATTAAACTGCTCGATCATATCATAGTGGGGGGCACGCCTCTGGCCATGTCATCGCACCCGGAGTGGCAAGATATGATTAGCCAATAGCTATCCTCAAAAAGGAGAATAAATTATGAAAAAGGGTAAATTTGTAATCAAAATGGCAGGGACAGCCGCAGAAACGTCAGAAACAGTTATGGGTTGGATTAACGTTTATGAGGATGGCGCGGCCGCTTGCGGCGTTCACAAAATACAGTCCCCGCAAACTCGAATCGGTTATATCGTCACTGAGCTAAACTCAGGTTTTAGAATTATAACTTTTTGTAATCTTAAACCTGCAAAAAATTTCGCTGAGAGAATTGCCAATGCTTCACCCAAACTGGTTTTTCCGGCTGCGGGTATAACTTTAGGTAAGAATGGTTCTTATTTTACAGCCGCACAACAAATTCAGCTTTCAGTAACGCGGCAACGATTAAAAAAATTGTTGCAGGAAACACAGTTGGATTTCCCGAAAGCTGGGAATCTTGTACTTTGTGGTTTTTAACTAAGGATAAATAAAATGGAAAAGATCAGAATTGAGTTTGCGAATAAGAAAGAGCTGTTGTCCGGGGCTAATCCTGACGAGGGCGGTTGGTACTGTCATCAGCATGAAACCGGCAAATATTTCTGGTATCGGGGTTATGCAATATCAGAAATTTGTGAGGATATCCCTGGTAGTTGCCGTATTACCAGCAATTGCAGTATTACCAGCAATTTATGGTACTTGTCGCAAAACGAGAATAGTTAATAACTATTTATTATAGGAGAAATATTATGAAACTTTTTAGGACAATATCGGGGGTTACTATGAAAAACAATCTTGACTTTACAGAGTACAATAAGGAATGCCCTTGCTATATAGACGACATAGGGCAGTGCTATATGCAAGCCATGGATAATGGCCATGTTAATGACCCCAGATATAGGTCATGCTGTGAAGATGCCTGCCCTGTATTTTTCTGGGTAAGTAGGTTGGAAAAAAGCTTGGTCAAGTACGAGTTATAAACCCCACTTTCACTCTGCTTGTTGGTTAGGTTCGGCAGGCGGAAATGCATGGCTAGACTAATTTAAACTGCCTCGGCATATAAGCCGGGCAAGGAGAAAACCATGTTATATCAAGCTATTTATGACGGGAAAGGATACATACGGAGCATACAAGATGCCAAAAGCTGGATTAAAATGGATGGTTATTATAGAACCCCTTGTGGTTTCAAGATGGTTGCCGGCAGTCCCTGCGGATGCCAGGGTAAATACCCCGGCGAAACCCAGTGGGTAGCCCCCGCCATGGACGAGGTGGAAAAACTGCATTATATCCAGTGGCAAGCGTGCTCTGGTAATATAATCGGCTATAAGTTTGATCATATTACCAAAACGGTGGAGGTCGTGGTCAGTTCTGACAGACACGGCATCCCTTATAATACGATCCACAAGGAGGTGCCCACCGCTGTGGTGGAATACAAGACTTTACAACGAGCCTGGCAGTGGTATGAGACATTGGATGACCACCCGGAAGATCAAAAATAAACCCAACAGGCCCGCCCGGCGCAAGCCGGGCAAGGAGATGTCATGAAAACGTACTATGATCAATATATTGCAGTAGTCAATAACAACCTCATTTTGGGGGATAACTCCGGGGCCAGAGTATTGTTGACGGCAGCCGAGTTTTTGTACGCATCAATTGACGATGCGCACGGGGTGACTTATTGGCCTGCATATCACGCATCCGGTCACGCAAGCGGCTATTTTCAAGGTTTAGCCCTTTCTCTCACAGCGGCGCAAAAAATTGTATTAGACGACCGCTACAAAAGTCCGGTTGGAGTTAGCCCGGATATAATTACATTTGAGTTAGGGCTAACCAACAAGGGCAACCCTGTATTGAGAGGGCTGCCGGTTGAAGGTATAATATATTATTTAGATTCGGGACGCAACTATTGCGCCCTTTTGAGCAATGGGATTTATACGCCGGCAGTTGCAATCACTGCCGAAGGCGCCGTCCCAGGGTGGCTTTTGCGACAGAAAATAATTAGGCTATTTAAGGAGCAGAATAATGAAAAACTGGGCTGATGTAAAAACAACATTAAAATTTGAGCTAAACAACTGGTTTAGGCAGCAAGCAAAGCACCCGTATTGTGCTTACTACCTATACTATTACCCAACTACGCCGGAAACGGACGGCGGCTTGCTTATTACCAAAGACGCGCCCATACACGGTAATACGGGCGAACCCTACCGGCTCGTAATGGCCCAGCCAATTAACAAAGGTGCAACCGTGGAGCAGAATCTAAATTGGATACTCTTGAGCCGCTTTTTGAATCGTCTACCGATCCTATCTATAAATTGATTAAAAACCTAAATCAGCCCGGCAAGCAAGCTGGGCAAGGAGAAAACATTATGAAGATTTTTACAATAAAAGCCAAGATGTCGGGCACGGGTAGTATCCATGACCTGGCCTCTGATAAAATGGACCAGGAAATCAAGTTTCCTGCCGGGAAGAAATTTGCGGTAGTCCTTGCCGCCTATTACGGTGAAAAAAGATACACAGTGCATGCTTCCCAGCGCCTAGCCGCGCGGGAAAGTTGTCGATGCGAATTTTCTCATAAAATTATAGATTCGGACGGGCGGCATTATGTCGCCCACGGCGATAAGTTGGTGCTGGAGGAGCAGTATTAAATTTAACGTCCCGGCAAGCAAGCCGGGCAAGGAGAAACAAAATGATTAGAAGCTACCATAGAACACAGCTGGACACAATCGGGTTGATTTGGGTACATGCCCAAATCGGCGTAGTCAGCTCAAGTGGTTTTTTTAAAGTTACGGACAGATGTATCCGAAAAACGGAATGCGGTCCGGGCTACGAGTATTGGCCCGAACTTTGGGAAACTATTGAAGTAGCGGCCGCCCAAACGCCTGTGTTTGTTGGGGGCAACTCCGGTCTGGTCGGGGAATATTTTGGCTCCTTCGAAATAGAACCGGGCGAAAAATTCCCTGTGAAACTAGCAGGATATGACGATTTTGGATATTCCAACGGTCTCGGGCGTGCTATTTTAATTATAGCATGCGATCAGGCACGCATGGATCGGGCCTACCCCGAAAAGGATGGTTCGAAATATGGTGTTTCTCCCGGGGCTCCTTTTTTTAAAGATGAACGCCTATTTGAAGGAGAACATTATGGAAGAGTTTCTATGCGGTTCGATCATCGTTGTGATGGAAGTGGGGGCGATCCTCTGGATTATGTGGGTTGCGGGGTTTAAGCTTTGAACCACCCGAAACGGATCCTCACCTGCCAAGTAGGGGACGAGGTAGTTCGCAACGACACCGGCAAAAAAGTTATGGTCGCGGAGATTCTGGATGAAGGCTGTGAGTATTACATTCGCAACTATCGCAAACAGCCGGGAACACGTGCAGACATCACAATGTGCGCAATCATGTCAAACAGGCAAGTGTTAATAAAGCGCAACCCTGTCTATGTCGGGCAGCGGTGGCATTACAAGGAGGACTGACAATGATTATACAAACTAAATTTAATAATGGTGATAAAGTACATGTCATCACTCGCACCGGAGCGGGCACTCGCATAGTCAGCGGGCCGCTGACTATCGGGCAGATCTCAGCTACGGTGACGAGTACGCCGGGCATTCCGGGCTTAATTTTCGAGAATTATTTGCCCCAGGCGTCATATTGTGAGGAGTACATGTGCATAGAGACCGGGGTTGGCTCCGGGCAGCTCTACCAATTGGTTGATATATTCCCGGATGTTATCTCAGCCGGTGAGGAATTAAAAAAACGAGAGGAGGACAAGTAATGTTGGAATTTAAAAATATGCCGGAAGTTATTTCAGAAAAGCAAGAAGTTATAATCAACGAAAAGGCCGTCGGGCATATATGGAGTATGTCAACATTGCCTGGCCACTACCAGTGCCAACTTCGTACTGATAAGATTATCAATGGAAGCGGGCGCCATACCTTGAATGGCATAGGGGCGACGCGAAGGGCGGCATTACGTGAAGCAGCAAATACTGCTAAAGTTCAGGCAGGTGTACTTGTTCTTGCCGCGGATAGTATTCTTAATATAGTTTAAAGGAGGCAAGAAATGTCTAAAATTGAGCCTGGCTACGATACCTTTGGGCCGCAGTATCCACAAGAATGGGATGAGGACTTATTCCCGTGTGATTGCTGCGGGGTTAAATTGCCCGGCAATGCGCTATATAAAGGAGACGACGAGCAATATTACTGTAAAAAATGCTTACTAATAATGGAGATTAAAAATGACACCTGAACAACAGATCAGCTTTAAATTGGAAAGATTGTTGGCAATCAAAGTGCAAATTAAGGCGCTTGATACCGAGGCGAAAGAACTGCAAAAAATGATTTTTGATTTTGATAATCTCCCCAAACTATTTATTGGCGATGAGGGTTGTTTGTCATTATCAACGCGGGAAAATTGGGCAATTACAGATAACGCGATTGTGGCTGAACTTGTCTCGCCGCGGGCGTTTATAGACTATGCAACAATTTCCAGGACAGGGATAGTAAAAGCGGGCGGGGAGACCGCAGTGGCATTGCTTAAGGAAATGGGTGCGCTCTATTTAAAGAGTGTTAGTCAATATTATACGTTAAGAAAATAGAGATTTGACATGAAATTGTGCAAATTCAAAAAAGCATACCAGACCTTTGAACAGGCGCAAGCTATAAAACGGCGTATAGTGGGGCGCACGCACGGTAGACACGCGAAACAGAAAGCTTGCAGCGTATATAAGTGCCAGGAATGTGGTTTCTGGCACCTAGCTCACGCGGTCAACATTTATAAACAATTAAAGAGGTGAAGATATGTTATGGTCCCCGTTTGAACGAAAAAAATATGCGGTTGTTAACGCCAAGGGTATTTTAACAGGACTCGGTGCTAATCCTGTGTTTAATGGGCGTCCCGGCTTATGGAACCTTGTCTGGTTACATTCCGTGCAAGTTGATATGCTATTAGGGTTGCCATTTGGCTCACCTGACCAGGATATTCTAAACTGGACTAACATTATCGGGTTATGTGACAAATCTGCGGATTGTAAGATTGGGGGTATGCGATTTGAAACATTAGCAGAATTGCTGCCGATTGCTAAATTTATTGATAAAGTTAAGCAATCGGATGCAGATATTCCAATCCGGAATTTCTTGGACGCGCCCGAGAATGATTCTTGGCTCGACTTCGTGCTCGACCGAATTAACCTGTAATAGTTATAACTATTAATAGAAAGGAGCGGTTATGAATAATAAAACTGTTTGGCGGATATTGACTTATAATCAATTATGGGTTAACAACTCACAGGAGGAGAGTAAAAATGACAAAAATTTTGCAAGGCAATTCCGAGACAAGAGGAATTGCCGAGACTAAAACATATGCCGGGCGCATATCCGTGTCTGACTATGAGGATGTGGGCAGATCAGTTTTTTTGTCTACGTTGGAAAAGCCGCTTGCTAAATTGTTAATGAATGATATTGACGGGAAGTTTGTATCCGTGCGTTATTGGGTTTGTGATAAGGAATTAACAAAAGGGGAAGCGCAATATATGGCGACTGCCCAAATGTTAGGCATGGCGGATGTAGCGTGCAGTGCTGAATACAATGAACTGACGGGCTTTCTTTGGGCGGATAACTATTGCGACATCGGCGGCCATGATCTTCTCACTGAGATTAGTTCTTATGAAGATAAGTGGCTTATTTTGGAAATTGATATTATAAACAACGCAAAAAGAAGCTAGCCCGTGCAGTGTGGCCAACATTGGGGCCAAAATTTGTTAATCAGCCAAGGAGGATATTGTGGAATTTATTTTTTTAGCAGCTATTGGTGTAGCAAAAGGGGCACATAACGGGCAGCTGCGTAAATACACACACGAGCCGTATCTTTCCCACCCTTTCGCAGTTGCTGGCTTAGTGGCATCCGTGACAGATGATGATGCCATGATTGTAGCTGCGATATTACACGATGTCGTTGAGGATTCCGCGATTAAAATTGAATCAATCACAGGTATATTCGGAATAAAAATATCAAAAATGGTTGAAGGAATGACGGATGTGTCAAAACCTGGCGACGGGAATAGGAAAGCGCGGAAGGCTATTGACAGGCAGCATATTGCCAATAGTAGTGCTCAGGTTAAAACTATAAAACTGGCTGATTTGATAGACAACACTAAATCAATTATACAATTCGACCCCAAATTCGCCAAGGTTTATATGGCAGAGAAACGGCTATTGCTTGGGGTGTTATCGGAAGGTGACGCGACGCTCTTAGAACTAGCTAGTGATCTTGTAGAGAATTATTATTCTGCAATGCAAAAGAATACGGTATTATCAGAAGAGAAGTGCAGGGTAACTTGATAGGGGGTAATTAATGAATCCAAACCAGAAGAAATTACTTGCCTTTATAAAAGTAAAAGGTTGTTTGCTAGATCCAGACGAAATTATTGATTTTTATGTTGTAAATGTGCAACGGAGGGTATGCCGGATTGGGATACTAGAAAGCCCAAAAGATGCAAAAGAATATGATTGGGCAATATTGCGGGATCAGGCGAGAAGCTTCTATCTTAATGCCTTGGGTCGGTTAGTGGTGGAGGGGCTTTTGCAGGTAAAGATATTGAGATGAAGTTTATTGGAGAGTTATATGAGTACTGTGAAAATATGTAAATTTTGTAACCACTGGGAAAAACTCGAATATAACCGCGATGTTTCTAATAACGTAACTGTTGGAATTTGCGAATTAGAACCGTTTGACGTTAGGGATATGCGTAGTGACCAGATAGCCGTTCCGTGTGGCCATGACGGCGGCATCTATTATGGCGAAAATTTTGGCTGCATATATTTTTTATGAGAGAACGTGGTAGATTTGCAAAAGCACCAATTAAAGATGGCTGGTTGCCAACAGAGCCATCAGTAATAATTAACAGTGTGGTGTTGATTGAATCTCAGGCGATGACAGTCCGCGTGGCTCTGAGGTCATTTGCTATGGATCTTAGTATCAATGGATTAGGTGATGATAATCACGGAAAAACAATGTGTGCGTCATATCTTGCTCGTATTGCTGAGATTGAGGCTATGTATATATAATGATATAACTCAGCGGGAAGCAGGGCAATGCTGAACTTGTTTGAAAGACAAAATTTAATAGTTAAAACTGATAAGCCGTCACACTGAAGCCTGATTTTCCGCTGTAGCGACTTGTTGTGTGTATGACACGTAAGGAGGTCGAGTATGTATAAACTTTTAAAAAAGAGTGGTGATACTGCTAATTTTTCCGCAATTTTACCCGGTTCGTGTAATGCAAAGTGCAGTTTTTGTTTTTGGCGAAGAAGTTATTCTGAATCTCCGTTATACACACAACAATTATCATGGTACTTAGACGCGTTGGGTGACAAGATAACTCAAATTTCAATTACAGGTGGCGAGCCTACGCTGTCGCCATTTTTTGATGATGTTATGGCCGCGCTGAAAGGTAGAAGTATTAAGGTTGTCCTAACCTCAAATGGATCAAATGTAGAAGAAAAGCTGCCATCTATGGCGGGGATAGTCAGGCATATAAATATAAGCAGACATGCGATACAGGACGCAGAAAACAGAGCTGTATTTAATACGGATTCTGTGCCGGATAAGGCCAAACTGGCGGCGATATGTGACATGGCAAATAACATGAATATTGATATTACGCTCAATAAAGTTGTCCCGCAAGATTATAATAATACCAAAGAACTTTTAGAGTATATATCTTTTATAAAAAGCATTGGGGCTTCTTCGCTTGCGATAAGAAAGGACTACTCCTGCAATACCTTAGAGTTGCTACCACTTGAAACTAGCCTAGGCCAAAAAGGGACAAATAGGAGTTGTCCCGTTTGCACAACCAATTCCTACTTGGTTAAAGGTATTCCAGTACATTTTAAATACAGTTTAGAAGAGCCAAGCAAGACTCTTTCATATATTTACGAATTTATCTACCATCCCGACGGGATACTAACAGAAGATTGGGCGGCCAATAAGCGAGTGCAGTTTGAAAAACAAGAGGAACAAACTGTGTTTTCACCAACCAGAAAATGGCGGTCATACTCCCACACTAGTTGTGGGCAAACATCTAGTAGAAGTGATTACTAATACACATTTGCAGGTAAGGATATCGAGGTGGGGTTTATTGGAGAGTTATATAGGTATTAAAAAATCATGGCGTGGCCCCCACCAAGCGCACTGTTGATGAAGCTGTATGTGGCAAAGAGTTATTTATTTCCAACGATGGCAACCTTAGGGGTGAAGTTGTGGCAATTTTTGCCCGGAAAGGGTTGCCCGATAAACTACAAAGGGGGTATATAATGTTTCCTCCCCCGTGGTTAAAAAATATCGTGCTATAAAAAAGAACCACATGAACAAGGGCCAAATTCTTGGTCTGGCATTAGAAGCATTAACCGAGGCTTGGATCTCGGGGAAATAATGAAATAATTGTACGGAGATATTTATGAATTATAAGGAAACTGTAGATAAAATATTTGCGATGAATCAGCAGAAGTTTGCAGAGCCTTATATACCGGCATCTTTAGCTAAATTGCAACTTTTGGCTGATACAATCTGTGATTACGTTAGCTGGGTCACCCCTGTTTATCTTAAGTTGGTTGAAAATCCGGAATTTTGTGAGGTAGGCTGTGTAACGGATATGCTTAAAAGAACGTTTACAGTAAAGGCGATTCCCGAGGCAATGCTTGAAATGGAGGTAGAGTGGTCTGTCGCGCCGCATGTTGACCTTATTTACGGACAATCAAGAATCTACTTTTTTGATAAACGCTTTTTATCTGTTGGAACATTATTACATGAAATGGCACACTTGCATCCGCCGTTTGATAATCACGGTAAAAGATTTGATGTCGCCTATGCCGAATTAGTCAAAAGATGGCACCTGATTTTTAAATATTTCAATATCATTGATTCACGAAATTAACAATATTATGGAGGGGTAATAATGGATAGTTATATTTTGGTCGGAAAGATTGCCGTCAAGTGTGCCGATATATCTGAATGGAAAGCATGGTTCCCAGATGCAGATCGGTGTGTGGCTAAAACTAAAAAAGATGGTATACAAGTAAGTACTGTATTTCTCGGGATAGATCATTCATTCGGCGATGGCCCCCGTTGCTATTTGAAACAATGATTTTGGGGGGTGAACACGACGAAGAATTCTGGCGCTATTCTACATGGGAAGAAGCTGAAAACGGGCATCTTGAAGCCGTGAGAACTGCTGGTTTTTGACTGTAGTCAAACAAAAGGATCTTACGCTGTAAATATTAACAAAAAATGGTGAAGAATTGAAATTACAAGCTTATCGTGAAAAAAATAAATTGTCCCAGGCGTCTATTGCGAAGATTTTGAACATTGATGTCACCACAGTCTCTAAATATGAGACCGGTGATATCTTCCCGTCGCTGTCTGTGTTTAGAAAAATACAGGAAATGACTAACAACGAGGTAAAAGTTGCGGATTTTTTCCAAGGAAATAGCCGAATATCCGTTAATAAATATTCGGATTAAACACCCGGTAAGGCCGTATTACTCAAAAGGCTACATGATTGATACGCAGGGAATATTGGCTATTATACCGCTAACTAAATGCCGTTATCGTATCACCTGCATTACGACAGGCTTGACTATTTGTGATGTAGCAAACCGGGGTAATGCCTGGCATGTTACAGCAAGCTTACTCGACAAAATGGAGCGGAATAAGCAGTTTCATAACGCGATAGTTAAAACTACTATAGCCGCGGCATTAGCTTACAAAAAGTCGGGAAAAGCTACCCAGAATATTAAATTAATTCAGGCTTTTTTATACAAATACGTGTGCGAAAAAAAGCTTATACGCGAGCATAACCTAGGTTTCAAATACTCACCGGAGTACATTATTCATGATCCAATTCTCCCTGATAACAAACGATAATGGAACACTTACAAAAAATTATGAACTCAGAAATGGAGAATTGGTAAAGGATAGCTCAAAATGTTTTCTCAGCACGGGAAGAATTGAAATTAAGGAAATGGAATTTAAAGATTTCCCCGCCTTCTTGGATAACATTCAAGAAAACCAAGCCATCATTCATGGTATCCCGGATAAATCACAAAGTAAAATTGTAGCTAAACGGTACATAGAGAAATACCCTGACGCTATTACTCGATCCAAGGAAAATTTTAGTTGGCCTGAGTGTGGTGTAATCATGCTGGATTACGATCCGCTTGATGGTGTAGCGCCGTTAAGCAAACACGAATTGTTAGCCGCATTACGGAAACTTGATTTATCCTTGGCTAAGGCGGCGATGGTTTGGCGCCCATCCGCCAGCTCTAATTTAGTGGGTTTAAATGGGGAAGTTTACCGAGGATTGCGAAATCAGCGTGTATATATTGAATATAAAAACCCCGAGAACATCAATTTATTTGTTAAACATTTAGAATATTCCGCATGGGATAATAATTTGGGCTATATATTTATTACAGCCGCAGGGACAGCGCTTCCACGTTGTATATTCGATACTGCCGTATTTAGTCCTGAGCGATTGGATTTTGCCGCTGGAGCCATCTGCGGCAACGGACTCAGGGAGCAGCAGATCATATCAACATTCTCTTCTGGCGAAATTGTGGATTTCGACAGCGCGCTTATTAAACTTGACTCTAACCGATACAATCTCCAAGTTGAAGAAGCAAAACGCGCAGTAATAACCACTATTACCGCGGCACGCGCAGCTTATATAGAGGCACAATCAGAAGAGTTAGCGGGTATAAAGAAAATAAGTAAGGCCAAAGCCGCCCGCATTGTATCTTTTCGGTTAAAAAATAAACTATTGCCAGAAGATATTCTTTATAATGATAACATGGAGCCAATTATGGTTTCCGATGTTATCCTCAACCCTGAAGTGTATAACGGAATGGTTATTCGTGATCCGTTAGAACCTAAGTATGGCAAATCAAAAGCAAAAATATTTGTAGATATTGACAAAATTATTGTCAATTCGTTCGCGCATGGTGGCCGTATATTTGAACTTAAGCTTAATCGGGAATGTTACCAAGCACTCCTCGAAAAGACCGGCGATATCACTGAACTGCTGGATAACTGGACAGATAATATAGGTTCCTTTGTTGGTTCCGTAGCTGATAGGGAACAAATAGCCAAGTATGTTTCCGATAGAACAAAAATTTCCAAGTCAACATTAGTGAAGGATCTGTCAAGAAATGAGACCCGAATAAAAGCGGAGCAGCTACAAGAGATTGAAGACCTCACGCATCACCAAATAGCGGAAAGGCTGCTCGCACAATTGCCAAAAAATTCTGTTGGTGCGGAGGGTAAAATATATAATTATAATGGGAAAAATTGTTGGGAGGCAATTGGTCTTAATGAAATAGAGCTGAAAATTGCGAACAATTTCGATTGCTTGCCAAAATGTAGTCGGCGGATGGATTATGTACATATTTCCAAACATCTTTATACAATGGTTGAGGACACAGCTTTTTTTATAGACACCTCTCCTGTTATCGCCACAAAAAATAGCTGCTGGCTATTGAAAAGTAATGGCGATATTGCCAAAGTACCACATGATCCAAAATATAGGGTGCGGTTTTTGCTCCCGTTTGCATCCTCTGAATCAAAAGAAATGCCATTTTTTAATGATTTTTTATCTTGGGCATTCGGCTCATCAGATGGAGATCAGGCGATGCTGGTGCAGGAAATAGCTGGAGCTATTTTATTTGGGGTTTTGACACAACAATGGCATAAAGCTGTTTTGTTTAGGGGCGACGGGAGTAATGGTAAGTCTGTACTCGCGGATATTTTTTGTCAGTTAATACCCGCAGCATATATAACACACATTTCTCCATTCCAATTTAATGAACCAATTTATCTTGCTCAATTATCGCATAAATTATTGAATGTGGCTACCGAATTGGAGCAAGGACAAAAATTACCGGGGGCGGCATTTAAGCAAGTTGTCGATTCGAGTGTGTTGCTGGGCAAATCGTTATATCAGCAACCGTTTGAATTCCCATCCACGGCCGCCCATTTATTCTCATCCAATTACCCGCTATATACAACAGATGGGTCCACCGGAATGCGTCGCCGATGGCTCATGGTTTGGTTTGGTAACACGGTCAAGGCTAAAGATAGAGTTCCACAATATGGCAAATATATATCGCAACGGGAAGCCCCACAAATTTTTAATTGGGCGCTAGCCGGTGCCAGGCGGTTATACCAGAACAAGGATTTTACATATACAAAAATGGGCAAGAAATTGGCCACGGAAATGTTTGTGGATACGGACCCGTTATCATCCTTCCTTTCCGATAGGGATGTTGTTGGTATAGCAGATCCGGTAACAGGGAGGAGTAATGGCGTGAAATCGCTTAGATCTAATTTTTATAATGTTTATAAACAATGGTGTGAACAAACGAATCAACCAAAGCGAAGAATACTAACCAAGACCAGCTTAAATCAGATTATGTTGGATAAGGGTTTTGATCTGACAAAAAGTGGTGGGAAAGTGTATTGGGCTGGGGTTAGGTTAAATATAAGTTAAGGGGGACTTTATGCATAGTGATGTGATTAATTGTATCAATGCCAATTTTATACTCCCGTTTCAACCATATAAATTCCAATTAGACACGATAGAGCGGGGCATTAACTATGATAAATTATTATTGCCACTGAAAGTAGGCCGGGGTAAAACTGCTTTAGCCACATGGCTCGGTTTGTACAGCACACTATCAGGTAATATGGATAGACTACTATTTATCGTACCCGCGTCGCTTGTAGTGCAGTGGGTGAGGTGGTTGGAACGTATTAAATTTAAAGATGGCCGCGATTTGGATATTTTAAAGTATCAAGGAACACCTGTGACTAGAAAAGCAATGGACTTCAATCATGATTGTATCGTTATGTCCCATCAAATATTTATTAAGGACTATATATTAAAGATAGCCCCGGCGATGCAGAGCGATAGCAATACATTTGTAGTGTATGACGAAGCACAAGACGGTTTAAGAAAAGTTGGTAATAAAATATGGCGTTTCTTTAGGGGTTTTGTAGCAAATAAAAAGATTATTCTATTGTCCGGCACACCCGTTAGCAATCCGATGGACACATACGCTTTAGTAAAACTTATGTCGCCGGATATTTACAAAACCAAAAGACAGTTTGAGCAGATACATATAGGGGAAAAAGACTATTTCGGTAATGTAACAGCGTGGAAAGCGCTGGATCACATGAAGTCGGCTTTATATAGCAAGGCTATTATGGTGGATGAAAGTTTAGTAGATGATTTGCCCGCGCTTATAATAGACCAGATACCTTATGAATTAACGCTTCAACATAAAAAGCTGTATGATAAGTTAGTAAAAGAGAAATTTCTAATAGATGATTCAGATAATATAATTGATGCCACAGAAACTAACAGAATGTTTCATCTGCTGCAACGATTTATTACTTCACCGGATAAACTTAATATTAAGCGATGCCAAGCAGCGATGCTGAATTGTGTTAAAACAATATTTAAAGAGGACGACAGCAAACTTATAATATTTGCCAACTATAGAAACACGAATCAGACGTTGCTTAGTTATATTAGTGATGTATTAAAAGTAAAAGCGGTTGGCTGCTGGGGTGCCTTTTCTCGGGCGCAGCAACAAAAAAATAAAGATAATTTTATAAACGACGCGACCGTTCGTGTGCTTGTGGGAAACCCCAAGTCATTAGGTGTGGGCACGGACGGCCTACAGAAGGCCTGTTACCGAGAATTATTTGTTGAATTACCGCTGACGCCGCCACAATTTGAGCAAACTATTGGGCGTATTTTCCGAACAGGACAACAGGAACATTGCGTAGTAAAATGCTTGCTGGCGTTGGGAACAATACAAGAATCCTTGTATTATTCGCTACTTAATAAAGATGATTTATTACAAAAAATTCTTCAGCAGAAGATAAGTTTGCGGGAACTTTTTGCTTGATTATACTTATTGCGTATGTTAAAAGTTTAAAATAAATGTTGAGAAATAAGAAATAATCAATTTAAATGAGGAGGCGGCGTACTATGCTCAGATACTAAAAATAGATAATGAAATAATAAAGATAACGCTAATATCAATCAAATTAAAATGAGGATAATCATGGCATTGCGATCAAGAAAAACTGTTAAAGAGCCCGTTCAGGAGCCCGTTCAGGAGCCCGTTCAGGAGCCCGTTCAGGAGCCCGTTCAGGAGCCCGTTCAGGAGCCCGTTCAGGAGTCCGTCCAGGAAGCCACCCCCAAAACCCAGGCAGTATCCACCAAAAAATGTGCGCCCACTCCGGCTGTTTCGCAAAATGGGCCAATGCAACTCGTACTCGAATCATTGGAAAACACCATCCCCCAAGTACCGTTTGGTACACTCCCTATCGTTAAACCAAACCAAGGAAGTTTGGTATGTGATGGTCGTGATTTAGGCAAAGTGATTGAGTTCACATTGCTTTCGTATAATTCGAAATACGCGATCACGCCGAATGAGAATAATGCACCGTCTAATCTATGCGCATTTTCTTATGATAACGAGGTACTTGCCGATGGTGTAACTTCTGTGGCTTCGCATATCGAGTTTTTGGTAAGTGAAGGTTACGCTAAAGCTACATCTAAAATGTATCTGGAACTTGTTGGTATTATCGACGACACTGAATTTGATTCAGAAGAGATCGGTAATATGGTCGTGTTGTCGTTGTCACCACAATCTGTAAAGCAATTTTTTCGGTACCGCCTTCAGACAACCGCCAAAATTGCTATGGGCAAAATCCCGGATTTTGACGGAGCAAACGCCGCAAAAATGACTGTTACTGCGCGTAAACAGACTTTTGGTACAAATACTTTCACCATCATGTCTTTTCAGAATCTCTAATCTCAATCGCTAGCAGTTAATAATATAGCCCCCCTGCTTAATACCGGGGGGGCTATTTCCCGGAGTGTGCTAATGTCTAAATTAGTTATTGATTTAAACTCAATCTTGTCTGCGTCTATACTGGTTGGTACTGACCCGGAAGGCATACAGCTTAATGATAAGATAATAAATACGTGTGATTACGGGTATAACATATTCCTCACGTCGTTAAAAAGCGTATTGGAGAATTTACACATTGTTCCCAAAGATATCATAGGTGTATTCGATGCCAGGGATTCCCGCCATAAACGAAAATTAATATATCCGCAGTATAAACAACATCGTATAGCCCGAGAGCCTGAATATTACACGGAGTTTAATAACCTCATGGCTCAGGCCACCCAGTTCATTAAAGAACTCGGTGGCGGGGTCATATCCGCTAAATTATACGAGGCAGACGACGTTATTGCGCACATAGCGCCGAAATTAGATGCAGTAATATGGTCGAGGGATAAAGATTTATTATCGATTGGCGTACCTATGTGGTTAGATAACTATTTATATACTTCAGATACTTGCGAGGACAAATTTTCAGGCATTCTGAGAAAATATATTAGGTTATATCGAGCGCTTGTCAATGATCCCGGTGATTTCGGCCCAGGTATGGGGGCAGCCGGCTTTGGGGAGAAAGCCTTTATTAAACTTTTAAAAACCTTCGGCGAACATGGATTAGATTTATTGACCGAACTTATTAATGGGCACGCATTAAACGAACTTGAAGAAGATGTAAAAGAACTGTCAATATTGCAAAAGGTTATAGATAGCCAGGGTAATATATATATAACATGGGAATTAGCGGCATGGCTACCTATTAAAGATCATCAACTTATCTATGATTTTGGGTTCGTTCATGACTCAAGTTGCCAAACATTTGATATTGATTTTGCCGATTACTATAATACTACCACACTTGTAACAGCTGAAAACTTTAAACAAATATCTCGACAAATAAAATCTCTTGCTACGGAATCGCGTTATATAGCAATTGATATTGAAACAGGCACGCCCGCGGAATCAAAAGAATGGATAAAGAATATTAAAGAAAATTTCTCTCGGCCACCTATACAAGTAGATGTTTACAGTTCTGGTCTTGTAGGTTGTTCGCTAACCCTCGGTGAAAATTCTAATAGAACATTCTATTTCAGTATAGCGCATGCCGACACTAACAATATTGAATCCAACGATCTGCGGGGTCTAGTAATGTTATTAGGCAAGCCGCTCATTGCACACAACGCCGGCGGTTTTGAATTACCCGTTTTATATAAGGAATGGGGTGTATGGCTGCCTGACGTATATTGCAGCCAAATCGCGGCTAAATATGTGGATGAGAACGCCCGAGTCGGCTTGAAAAAGTTAACGAAGGAATGGCTTGGCTATACGCAAACAGAGTATACAGAAGTAACACAGGGCAACGACATGGCTGCACTTTCTGCTGAGCACGTACTCGCTTACGGCGCTGATGACACAATCATGACTGCGGCTTTATTTAATATTTTTGAAATGATTATGGATATTGAGGGAACTTTTGATATTTACGCGGATGTAGAGCAAGACACCATGTACATGGTCGCGCATGCATTTAATAGTGGTGTTGCGGTTGATTTGGGTGTTTTGAGTAGGCTGGAGAAAGCTGACCGGGCTGAATATTTCAAAAATTTTCAGATTATTCATAATTATCTGCTGGACACGAATTGGCCCGGCGCACAATTTGAACCTTTGGCCGATTTTTCTGCCAAAGAAATAAAACGGGCTTATAAAGCAGTGCACGGGAAAACTTTAAAAACTGGGTTTAGAAAAATTGAGAAATTAGCAGCGCTAATGGATGACGAGCCGTTGTCAAAATTAGTGTTAGCACAGAATCTTGACCGAATAAATGAGTATATAAATAGTGTATACAGCCCTGTTATTGAATTCAAACCTGGCTCATCCAAAGATAAAATGAAAATTATGTATGAAATTATGGGTGCGCCTATACGTTTCCGCAAGCCACTGACAGACATACAGCGAAAGGTTGGTCAAGCGCAGGGCAATGTATGCACGGATGAGGGCGCGGTTAAATGGGCTATGCTGGATGCGGGCGAGGATAATGCCAAGATATTGCAAGCTGTATTACGTTGCCAGAATTATACTACCAGAAATGGCCTTTACTATTCCGCGTATAAACATTTGGTGCATTGGGAAGATGGGAAGCTGCACCCGAATTTGCGGCAAAGTGCTACCACGAGTCATCGATTTGCGCCGTCTGGACCTAACATTAATCAGTTACCAAAACGTTCGGAAGAAGGCCGTAAAATACGGGAATGTATTGTCCCTCATAAAAAAGGCGCATTAATAGTATCGCCTGATTTTAAGGCCCAGGAACTCCGTTTAGCAGCAGAACTTACAAAAGATGCAAATCTCTTGGCTTGTTATATCGGCGATAATAAAAAAGATCTGCATGCTGTCACTGCCTTTGCTATTTCCAAACAGCAAGGAAATGAATTTGCATCCTATGACTCGTTTGTAGCTGCATTGCAGAATAACACTCACCCCTTGCATGGGCTAGCTGAAGATTACCGCACTGTTAAGGCCAAACCCACAAATTTTCTATCACAGTATATCACAGTTGGCGGCGGCGCAAAAACGCTGGCTAAGAAATTGCAGATTACTGAACACGATGCCGAACTCTTTCTCAGGGCTAAATCAGAGTCCTTCCCTGGAATAGACAAGTGGAAAGCAGAACGCGGCAGCCAGATAAGGAGGCAAGGTTACGCAAAAACGATGCTCGGTGCCAGAAAACACATCGCGCAATTACTACATAAGATGGATGCGGATTATGTGCTTAGGAGCGCATTAAACTTTGAAATTCAAGGTTCCGGGGCGGAAATGCTTAAGCTTGTGTTAGGGGGAGCTTGGCGAGAAGGCCTGTTGAATAAATATGATTGTGAATTTTATTTTCCAGTACATGATGAGCCCTGCTGGTCGGTAGTTATTGAGGATATTGAGAATTTTTGTAAAGATTTCCGCCCAATTATGGTCCAGAAATATGCAGATATGCAGGTGCCGATTGAATCAAGTTTGGCTATTGGGCCTAACTTTGGGGAATTGACTAAGGTGCCGTGGGGGGCAGTTGGGGATTTTCTAAAAAATAGTTACGGAGCGAGTATGTAATGGCAGAATCAAATGCAGCCAAGGGGAAAACAGCGGAGAAAGCGGTAACAAAGAAATTAAAGGAATTGTCGGCGAGTAAAGATTGGTGGTATCACAGGCTTCCTGATGCGAGCGTTTGCCGAGGCAGGCTGCCCAAGCAGCCGGCGGATTACATGGTGATGTATCGCGGAGCGCCATGCCTATTGGAAGTGAAGGAAAACGGAAACTCCAAGCCAAGGTTTCCCTTATCACGTTTCACACAAATACCAAAAATGCGAATTTTTAGTATGGCTAAGGGTTTGAGTCTTTTTATTATACTCCGAACTGATATTAATGAATGGTATTTACTTGATATTGCGGACGTAATGGTTGATTCTAAATCGTTAAATTTAGATACATTTGTTTCATTTCCTGATATTGATTTTTTATTTAGGAAAATTCAACAAGTTATTGCCAATTGGAAACGCCCATGATTGACTCATTGCAAATTACAAATATAAAAGCGCATTTAGATTCTTATCTACAATTCTCCCCTGGGTTGAATGTTATCACTGGGGATACTAATGCGGGTAAATCCTCTGTATTTAAGATACTGACATGGACGCTCAAAAATAGTCCGAGAGGGTATAACCCCAAACCATGGAAAAAACTTAAAGCGAGTTCTGCCCCGCCAACCAGCACAATTAAATTCACGGACGGTAATATAGTTACACGCAGCAGAAGCGCGGGTGATAATTCGTTAACGTTAAATGGAAAAGTTTATTCAGCATTGCAAAGTAAAATGCCGGATATAGTTTCTGCCGTTATTAATATGGGCGCTGCCAATTTCCAACCACAAGAGGAGGCATTTTTCCTAGTAGCCGACACCGGCGCAGAAGCGGCCAAAAAAATTAATAAGATTGCGCATCTTGATGGTATGGGTGAGGTTATTAGCATAGCCAAGGCGAGGGTTAAGGAAGCCAAACAACAGGAAACCGAGCATGGAATTAAAATAACTTCGCTGGGGGATCAATTAGACGAAATGTTGTGGTTGGATGATGCCGACCTTGACATAACAGATCTGGAAGAACGAGAAAAAGCCTTATTAGACCGAGAGAAGCAGCAGAATTGTATTACAAGAAATGTAGTGGATTGCGGCCATATACATAAGGAATTATCGGCGCTCCCGCCATATTCCTGTATTACAATACTGAACAAACTAAGAACGGTCGAGCGAGAGCTGGAGGATAGGCAGAATAGAGTCAAATTTATAGATAACTTAACAACGGATATAGCGACCTGTCGGTATAACGTTGCACAAATTAATTCAATAACTGAAGCAATTGCGGATAAACTCCTAGCCCTCAATACAAGGCTTACCGATTTTGAAAAGTGGCAAGGTAGAGTCACGTCAATAAAGTTAGTATTACAAGAGCTATCAAATATAAATAGCATTATAAAAAAGCATTGGATAATTGATAAGAAAAAACTCGGTAGTTTAATCTCTCGCAGTAATAATGTTAAGTTATTGGAAAACAAGTATAAAGGAGTAGCCTTTATATTAGTAGAAATAAATAAGTTAAAGTCGGGTATTAATAGTAGTCACGGAAAGCTAGAAGAATTGTCTCGCGAATTAGCTGTGCTGAGGAAGAATAATCCAGTATGTCCTGTTTGCGGGGGGCCGTTAATATGACTAATACAATAGTTTGTACTGCGGACTGGCATATAAATATAAATACACCTGTGAGCAGGCTGCCGGGATATCAGCAGCAGCAATTTGATAAGATTGCTTGGGTACTGGAGTACTGCCAACAAAGTAAAAGTGATCTTTATATAGCCGGAGATTTATTCGAGAAAGCGAGAGAACCCCGTCGTTTACTTAATATATATTTAAAATTATTTGCAGATCACAGCAATGTGAATATTTATGCTTGTGCAGGGCAACATGACCAGCTTTGGCACGCCAGGGATCTCGCAGACACCAATATTCAAATACTTTTTGCCAGCGGTATGGTTAATCATATTGGTTCAGATTGGGGCGGCGATCTCCTGGAGCATAAAGACGAGGGTATTTTGCTGGCGCATTACTGCGTTACTGATAAACCCAATAAATTCATTGAGCATTCTGTTACAGCTAATGCTTTTATGACTATGGTTGACAACAGAATTATTATTACAGGTGATTATCATATAGCGCACTACCTAAAGATTGGCGATAGACTACTACTAAATCCTGGCTCGATAATGAGGGAAGCCTCGGATACAATCAACAGAAAGCCATCCATATACTCGCTTGATATAGCTAGTCTCGATTTTGAGAAAATATATATACCCGTCCAGCCAGCTAATATAGTATTTGATATGGCACTTATACAAAATAAAGCAAGTATAAAAGATACTATTAATGAAAATAAAATAGATATTGAGAAATATATTGATATAGCAAAGAAACAAGCAAGTATACGCCCTAATTTTCCACAATGTGTGAATCAAGTTATTGAAGAAGTTAATCCCAATGAATTAGTTAAAAAAGAAGTTGAGGAGGTAATGAGTAATGTCTACACTGACTGATAAGTTGCTGAAATATTCAAAGACTATTGAAGAAAAGATGCAAGAACGAAATATACTGCAAGGAAAACTGGAAGCTAAACTGGATGAGCTAAAAAACGCTGGTTTTGATTCGGAAGATAGCGCTAAGGCGTGGCTGGAAACAGAGAAAATTAAGCTACAAAAACTGCAAACTGAATTGGAAGGTGACATAACTGAATTTGAAACTCTGAATAGCAAATATCTAAATTAGGCCAGCCATGCTCGAGAATAATATTAGCGAGAAATTAACAAAATGGCGAAAAGAAATAACACAAAAGCAAGCTAAACGAGATTTCCTTACATCTGAGCTGGCACAGGAGAAGGCAGCACGGGAGCGAATAAAAGAGAAACTTCTATCAAGAATAGCCGCGCAAACAATTATACAATCTGCCGCAGAATTAGCCCAGGGTATGCTGGAAGTACAATTAAGCTCTGTGACATCGGCTGCGCTTGCCGCTGTGTTTCCCGAAGATCCGTATGAATTCTTGGTGAATTTCTCAGCTAAACGAGGGGGCACTGAATGTGAGTTCTTTTTTAAGCACGGGGAAGACCTTTTAAGATTGTTTACTGACGACGCGGGTTTCGGGGATATCGATGTAGCATCGAACGCGCTTAGAATCGCCTACCTTAATGCCGGTGGTACCCGGCGCGTGCTTATTATCGACGAGCCGTATAAGAATCTGTCAAAGCGGTATCTCGCCGGCGCCGCCGAAGTATTATCCAAGCTCTCACACGAACTCGATCTCCAAATAATAATGATTACTCATATCCAGGAGTTTGCGGATATCGCCGACACAGTTTTTAACGTTACACAGGATATAAGCGGAGTGAGCCGCGTAACAAGAATTTGAGAGGGCAACAGTATGGAGGCGATAAAAGTGACCCATGTAAAGGGATACTTATCTGTAGAAGCTGATATTAAAAGTAGGAAGGAATGCGACTTCGGGATTCAGATTGCAGGGGACGGGCGTGTATGGATATGTATTGACGGACAAGCTTTTATTAGATTTAAACCAGAAAAAGTAGTTTCAACATAAACGTTAAATAAGGAGATTGCTATGTTTTCAGTTAGGCAAAAGAGAGATCTTTCAAATTCCATCCAGAAAATATTGCGGGAAACTAACCACCCGGAACTACCAATTGGTGAAATTACTTTCTATTTACATGTTGACGGGGCGGAATCTTGGTCTTGGGCGGATATCAAAAATAATGGTGCGGTAAAAACACCCGGTGTAAATAATTGGAATGAAAAACAGGATACTTGATTTGGCATTGTTCTTATTTTGTTCTTGACAATAAACCAACTAACCGATAATATCAAACTATGAAAAGCATTAAACAACAAATCGCGGGTGAGGTTGGAGTATCCTCCCGCCATTTAGATTATATTGCAGCGGGCCGAAGGAATGCAAGTTTACGGGCGGCTATAGCGCTCAGCAACGCTACCAATTCAAAAGCGCGAATATGGTTGCGAGGAGGGAATAAAGCCAAACGCAGACACGCTTTTGAATTAGAAATAAAGAAAAGGATAGCAAAATTATGAGCAATAATAGTATGAAAAATAAAGGTATTGGCTATTACTTAGAGATTGCGGCACAAGAATACTCGCTCCCGGAAGAAATAGCAAATAACTGGGAGGAATGGGTGGCGCACCCAGTTATTGCCCACAATATGGCGCCCAGGGAAGCAAGGGCAGTCCTTGAGGTAGTGGGCAGCTTACTGGATTTGGGCTATAGTATTTCTGATTTACTTGGCTTATTGCTGGGTGTACCTCCGCTAACTACTTATGGAATTAGCGGAGCTGCTGCCGGCAAAGAGTTGCGTGCTATCTACGAAGATTGGAGAAACAAATGAAATACAAAACAAAAGATGTCTGGAGGTTAATTATCTCTGATATGAGACACGATGCCGCCACTCTTGACGGACAACCAGTTAATTATTTGGGGGAATACGAAAATGACTAAAAATGAAGTGAAGTTTTTGCGGCACCTGCATTTAATGATCTTTGAAAACGATTTAGACGTAAAAATATTTACGGCTAATCGCAGTTTTCCGGATTTAGCCGCCGAAGCCAGGAATTGCCGAAGCCTGGAGTATAGCCAACGAAAAAAAGCTATCCTTGAGGAAGTTCTTAACGTTTTTATTAAAAACATCATTGATTGAGGCTAAGCAACATGACTAGCTTACTGAAACTAGGCAGCTCCCCGACCGTGAAAAAGTGTAAAGGCCTATATTGGCGCGGGAGTACTACCGCAAATTTTGATTATCACTCTGGAAATATGGTGGTCATCAAAAAACTTAAGTTTCTGAAACGGGAATCATGCCCTGGATGTGATGCTTGCGACTGGATTTTTGATTTTTTAGCAGAAGATGTGGCTAATGGGCTACATGATTATTCTGAGCAAGCTCTTGACAAAATAGAACACGGAAAAGTTTACACATACACGGTACACTCATCTATAGAATGGGAAAGCGGAATAACTGAGGTTGAGGAAGTAGAATTTATTGAAGTTAAGGATATATAATATGACTAGCTTACCTAAATCGGGGAAAGCTTACACGCCGGCAGAGATAACCTCCGTATGTAAGTATTTTGGATGGCGAAATCTTGCCGAAAGAATCGCGGCCAAGCATCGCGACCTCGGCTTGCATGACTTCGTAGGCGAGTATCACTGCAAGGAACTATTCCGCCCGCTCATGGCGTATCAAATCGAGTGCTGGTGCGGTGGTAGCGTAGACGAGCAGTACATTGCCAAGATGCATTTGGCAATTGCTGTGTGCCGCGTCCTGGGGCACGAGACGGCCGAGGTATATCG
>VAPG01033142.1_pt1 | contig 27547 bp, 19 predicted proteins | sample 3393851 | NCBI WGS metagenome assembly VAPG01 (sample SAMN08290438, study PRJNA428436) | hydrothermal vent metagenome | isolation source: Deep-sea hydrothermal vent chimney | place: Atlantic Ocean: South-mid Altantic Ridge | depth 2194 m m
AGAACCTGAAAAATATAAAAACCGATGTCCATAAAGCAGCCCTGCGTCTAAACAGTCGGGCAATGATCGGCTTGACCGGCACACCCGTGGAGAATTCGCTGGCTGAACTCAAGGGTCTGTTCGATGTCTGCCTGCCCGGGCTGTTCAGCGGCAAGAGTTTTCATCGTCAGTTTATTCAGAACGATTCGCCGGCTTCCCGGCAAACGCTGAAAACCCTGATAAAACCGTTTATCCTGCGCCGAACCAGGAACCAGGTCCTGTCGGAGCTGCCGGAGGTGATTGAGGATATCCGGGGCTGTCGGTTGAGTGATGACCAGGTCGGGCTGTACCGGCAGGTTGTCGACAGCGCGACCCCGCTGGTAGATGATCTTCTGGACGGCCTGAACGAGGGGCAACACTATATCGGCATTCTCGCCATCATCACCCGGCTCAAACAGATATGCGATCATCCCTGTCTGCTTGAAGGGAGCAGGGAGTGGAGCATGTATGAAAGCGGCAAATGGGACCTGCTGCTGGAACTGCTGGAGGAGTGCCTGGCCGGGGACAAAAAGGTCGTAGTTTTCAGCCAGTTCACCAGGATGCTCGATATCCTCGAATCATACCTGGACGCTCAGGGCGTGGAGTACGCAGCGCTGCGTGGCCACCTGTCTCCCGGAGCGCGGCAGCAGGCCATTAAACGGTTCAACACGGAAAAGTCATGTATGGTGTGCTGCGCCAGCCTCCTGGCCGGCGGAGTGGGTATTGACCTGACCGCAGCCCAGGTGGTCGTCCATTATGACCGCTGGTGGAACCCGGCCCGGGAAGAACAGGCAACGGCCAGGGTGCACAGGATGGGGCAAAAACACGTTGTCCAGGTTATCAAACTGGTCACCCTGGGCACCCTTGAGGAGAAGATCCACGCCCTGATAGAGAAAAAAAGGACGCTGGCCCGGGATATTCTCAGTCAGGATGACGCCTCTGCCCTGAAGCGGCTCAGCCGGGAAGACCTGGCCGGACTTCTTCGCTGGCAGGAGAGGTGAAAGACAACGCCTAACAGATCCGTGACCAAGAGCCGGCCGGGCAAGGCTCAATCCCGCCCGGCCCCTGTGTTGTCCCGGCCGCTAACGCGGCGGCCTGTTCACTCAACGGCTTTTTCCAGGATCTGCTCCTCGGGGATACCGTGGCCGCGATAGACGATGATACCTTTTCGGTCAGCCACAATGATGGTCGGCACGGCAATAATCATATACTGCCGGATTATTTTTAAGTCACGATCAAAAACAACCGGGTAGGTCATGCCGGTTTTCTTGATAAACAAGGCCGCCCGGGCTTCGGAATCGTTGCGGCCCACATTGATCCCAATAAATTCCATGCCTTTTTTGCCATAAATTTTTTTCAGCTGATTAATCCTGGGAACCTCGTGTAAACAGTTGGGGCACCAGGACGCCCAGAAGACGAGCATGATCGGCTTGGTCCCGATTATCTTCTGCATGTTGATGGTTTTGCCGGCCATGGTTGTTGTTGCCGCAAAAGGCTTGAGCTTGCTCCCGACCCGCTGGGCAAAAGAGGCGGTCGGCAGGACAAGAATCAGGGCCAGGATGAGTGTGTAAGACCATTTTTTTCTCATGGTGATTGTACTCCCAAGGGTGAAAAAATTAAATGAAGTGCGGATGTTCATAGCAGCATTTTGCCGGCCTGAATAAAAAAGTACTCCGCCAGGACGATCATAAAGAGGGCGAGCATTGTTTTCATGGCCACGGTCCATCTGCCGGAGCGGGGGATGGAGACGAGCAGGCCGGAAAAAGTGCCGACGACCAGCAGGATTGCCCCCATGCCAAAGGCAAAGACAAAAAGCAGGGAGCCGCCCAGCAGCAGGTTCCGGGTTGTAGCGACATAGGTCAGCAGCACCCCCAGTACCGGCGCGGTGCAGGGGCTGGACACCAGGCCCGAGGCCAGGCCCAGCATAAAAACACCGGAGACGCCCTTGATCCTGGTCTGTAGTCTCGGCGCGAAGGAAGGGATGGGGCAGACGCCGAGCATGCTCAGGCTGAAGAGCAACATAATATTGCCGACCAGGAGAAAAATCCAGGGATTTGTGCTGATGGCGCCGAAAAAATGGCCGGTGGCCGCGGCAAAGATTCCCAGCAGGGCGTAGGTCACGGCCATGCCGGTTACATAAGCCAGGGAAAGGAAGAAGCCCCTCATCTTGGAGCCGCCCAGGTTGGAATTGCCGATCACGCCCGCAGTCAGGGGGATCATCGGATAGACGCAGGGCGTCAGGCTGGCCAGCAGACCGCCCAGATAGGCGGCAGCAAAGGAGAGCAGCAACGAGGTCTGCAGGTACGTCGTCATCTGGCTGAGAAAATGTTCCATATTCGTCCTGAGCGGTTTTGATTATTTATGAAATTATTTTTTATGACCTGGATCCGTGAGCGTTCGAGAATGGTGCAGATGCAAGGCGGCAACGAGGTTGATTATCCTGGTGTGATATCAACGAGTTGTCAACGCAGCAGGTGCGCCGTTATCGGGCGCCCCGCAGGGCGGCGCGATGAAGACCGAAAAATACATTGATTCATAGATAATGCAATAAATTCCAGATATTGCATGGAAGATCACCTCAAGCCGTCACGGATCCAGGTATGAATGAAGAATCCGGTTCCCTCGCGGAGCAAGAGCAAAACGGCACAACGCCATAAACATATAAACAGACTTTTATATGTTTATGTCAAGCAGAAATTCTGCAGCACTCTGCGTGATTGCCTGCCCGGATACCGGCCGGTATCCGTCCGGAAACGATGATTTTGGTTCGAGATCAGGTAAATGCAGACTATGAAACATGACAACATATAAATAATAATTTATACTGAATGATGTCTAAAAGTAAAGATAAAACCTTACAAAAAGAGGAAGGGCCGCGCAACATTACGGGGCTGTATACAACGGTGGCCAAGGGCTGCATCGAATGCGGCCTGTGCCGGAAGGCATGCCGGTTTCTGCAGGCAAACGGCATGCCCAAGGGGTTTGCCGACCAGGCCCTTGCCGGCCGGCCGGACCTGCGGGGGGTCTTCGCGTGCAGCCTGTGCGGCCTGTGCACATCAGTGTGCCCCCAACATATTGATCCGGCGGCAATGTTCGCCGCAATGCGCCGGGAGGCGGTACGCTGCGGCCAAGGTCAATTCAGGCAACATCGGGGCATCATCGGCTATGAGCGCTGGGGCGGCTCGCCGCTGTTTTCCTGGTACGGCCTGCCGGCGGGATGCGACACGATTTTTTTCCCCGGCTGCAGCCTCGCCGGCACCCGGCCCCGGCGGATCATCCAGCTTTACGAACATCTCAGGCGCATGATTCCCTCGCTCGGCGTTGTCCTGGATTGCTGCACCAAGCCGTCCCACAGCCTGGGACGAACCAGACACAGTGGTGACGTGTTCGGCGAACTGGTCGGAGCATTGCAGGCGCATGGCGTGCGAAACGTCCTGGTGGCCTGCCCAAGCTGTTACACCATGTGGCGTGATTACGGCGGCAGGATAACCGTGCGGACGCTTTATGAGGACCTGGCTGGCTGCGATATCGGCTGCCCGACCGGCAGCCCGGCAACGGTGACCGTACACGATTCCTGTGCGGTGCGGAATGAGACTCATATTCACGCGGCGGTACGCCACCTGCTTGCCGCCCGGGGCTTGCAGGTCGAGGAAATGCCGCATCACGGTACGACCACCGTCTGTTGCGGCGAAGGTGGAGCGGCCGGCTGCCTGGCCCCGCATTTTGCCGACAACTGGGGCAGGATAAGAGCAGAGGAGGCAGGCGGCAGGCGGATCATCGCCTACTGTGCCGGCTGCGTACACCTGCTGGGTCGCAGAACGACAGTCAGCCATGTCCTGGACCTGTTTTTCGAACCAGACCTGACCCTGGCGGACAAGGTCAGGGTTGCCCGCCCGCCCCTGACCTGGCTGCATCGTTTCCTGCTGAAGGGAAAACTGCGCCGCCGGCTCAAACCGGCCGTCATCGGCAGGCGGGGTGCGGATGGCCGGGTGAAGATGAAAACGAGCCGCCCCCCCGCCTCAAAGCACCCCCCGGCCGGCTCGGCCTGACCAAGGAGACCTGGCGAACCGGGATCAGGCCGGTTTTGCGTCAAGAACGTTACGGACCGACTCGGCCAGCCGCATAAAGGTCACCGGCTTCAGAAGAAGTTGCCGGGCTCCCTCTCTCAGGGCCGATTCTTCATTGAGCTGTTCACTGAAACCGGTACAGAGGATGACGGGCAGGCCGGGCCGGAGCCGGCGTATTTCATGCAGGAGTTCCAGGCCGGTCATCTCCGGCATGGTCTGGTCGGCTATGACCAGGTCGAAACGGTCCTTTTGCCGGTCGATCAGGGCCAGGGCCTCCCGGGGATTACCGGAGGTGGTGACGCTGTAGCCAAGCTGGCTCAGCATCATCCGGCAGGTTTCCCGGATAGGCTGTTCGTCGTCCACAATCAGCACCGATTCGCTGCCTCCCGGCGGCGTGCCCTCGTCGGCGTTTTGCACCACCACCGGTTTTTCAATGCTGGGCAGAGTGATCCTGAAACAGGTCCTGTTCTTGTCCGACTCGACGGTGATTTCACCGCCCAGGTCGTGGACAATGCCGTGGACGACGCTCAACCCCAGGCCGGTGGCGAGCCCCGGTTCCTTGGTTGTGAAAAAGGGCTCAAAGATACGATCTATGATTTTTGGACTCATGCCGGGGCCGGTGTCTTCGACCTTGAGTTCAATGCCGGGGCCGCCCGCCAATACGGCGGCTCCAGGTCCCTGGCCGACAGGCAGTCTGTCGAGGGTGACGGTCAGGACGCCGCCATGTTCGCGCATGGCCTGGAAGGAGTTGGTGCAGAGGTTCATGATCACCTGCCGGATCTGCACCGGGTCCGCCAGCACCGAGGCTTCGGGCACGTTGATATGCTGGATGATTTCAATGGTTGCCGGCAGGGAGGCGCGCAGCAGTTTCAGGCTTTCCTTGAGCAGGGGGACAATGGCAACCGGTATTTTCCGGTTACCGGACGCCTGGCGGCTGAAGGTGAGAATCTGCCGGACCAGGTCCGCGGCCCGGAGTCCGGCCTTGCGGATATTGCGCAGATTTTTATAAATGGGAGAGTCCGCCTGGCTCTGCATGAGCGAGATATCGGTAAAGCCGATGATCGCCCCGAGGATATTATTGAAATCGTGGGCGATCCCCCCGGCCAGCGTGCCGATGGCCTCCATCTTCTGGGCCTGCTGCAACTGTATTTCCAGCGTAACTTCATGGGAGATATCGCACTTGACCGCGACGAAATGGGTGATTGCGCCGGTTGCGTCGCGCACCGGCGATATCGAGGCGCGTTCGGTATAGGATGAGCCGTCCTTCTTGCGGCTTTTAAGGCGGCCTTCCCAGACCGTGCCCCGTTTCAGGGTCGCCCACATCTCCTCGTAAAAGGCCGGGGTATACTCGCCGCTGTTCAGCAGCCGCTGGTTTCGGCCAAGGGCCTCGTCCCGTGAGTAACCGGTGATCCGGGTGAAGGCCGGGTTGACATATTCGATATTGCCCTCCACATCAGTGACGACAATGGAGTCCCTGGTATGCTCAATAACCGTGGCGAGCAATTGCTGCTCTTTCTCGGCCTTGAGCCGTTCCGTCACGTCCTGCAAAATCGTCATGCCGCAGCTGCGGTCGAAAAAAACAAAAGGGGCGGAGGTGATTTCGACATATTTGACCAGTTTGCCGGGCAGGATAATTTTGACGATGGCCGGCTCGGTGGGTTCTCCCCGCAGGACAGCCGCGAAACGATTTCGCACCATTTTTTTATATTCCGGGTGGACAAAGGCAAAGATATTCCTGCCGATCAGCCGGTCTCCCTTCCCGGCCCCGAACAGATTAATAACCGACCGGTTGGCATATTTGAGACGCCCCCTGTCATCATAGACAATGATGCCGATGGGGCTGATGTCGAGCAGCTTGAGGAGCTGCTCGCCGGCGGCCCGTTGTCTTTTTTCATCATCAATACGGCTCAGCGACCGTTTGAGGGCATAGCAGAGCAAAAAAAGCACGCCGATCGAGAGAGCCGCCGCCGCCAGCCACTTGTTGCGGAAGACCTGCATGTTGGCCAGGACCTGATCTTCAGGTGTGGAAACGGCAATGGACCAGAAATGACCGCCGGGCAGAGTGATCGGCATGAAGACGGCGTGATATTTTATCCGCCTGCCGGGATCGCCCTCTTTCCTGAAAACAAAGGTCGCGCTGCCCTGCTCCCCGGCCGTCATTTTTTCAGTCAGGCTCAGGAACCCAGGCGAACCGGTGACAATGCTCCGGACCTGGCGGCCGAAATCCGCGGGCTTCAGACAGAAGAGGACAATGCCTTTATGATTGATCAGCCAGAACCGTTTACCATGATTTTCTTGCATGGTTTGCAGGAAATTGTTGGCAAGACTTTGCAAGGAGACCAGGAAAGTGACGCTGCCGGCAAAGCGATCGTTTTCGAAAACCGGCCGGGAAAAACGGACGTATTTATGCCCCCGAACCATTACCGCGCCGATCAAGGGCTTCCGCAAGGCGGACCAGCCCTGGTTTTGAGGCTGTCGGGCCGTGTCCATGCCTGGGCCGTCCCTGGCGGCCGGCACCCGGTAGAGAATCTTGCCGTTCCGGTCCCTGCGGGTAATGGCGACCAGCCCTGGTTTATGGATGGCGTAAAAATCGTCCATCATTCTCCGGCCGGTCTCGCCGAAATGAATGACCGGCCGCTGGGCGGCTCCATAGTTGAGCGCCTTCCAATATATGGCGAATAAATGCTCCAGCCCCAGTGCCGACTGCCGGATCGTCATCATTTGCTCCCGGTTAAAGGCGTCAATGGTTTTCTTTTTGACCGCCCGGTACGGCAGGTAAAAAAGGACGAGGAGGCCGCCGAGCATGACCAGGACAAGACATGCGCGCAGAATATTGCTCAGAATATTGATATTCTTGCGAGAGGACAAAAAACCAGCCTTTATGTTATGTTAATTGGCACCGCAGAGGCGGACGAACTGAAGGCGGGCGACCGCCGGGGGACTCCCGGTCTTCAGTCCGAGGCTCAAGGCATGAGCGAGCCTTTTCTTATTAAATTAAGTATAGCAGAACAAACTGTTTTTTCAAAAAAGAATACGTACATTAACGCCTTGTTTCTTTTCGCTTCAGGGGAATACTGGTATAAATTAAAATGGCTGTTTTTCCTGTCTGAATCCAAACCGGGATACCAATGATCAAGCTCCATCAGTCCAACCGGCTGGAACGTCTTCTGGCGCTGCTTTGCGCCGTGCTGGCCGATCCCCCGGCCGAGCCGCTGGCCCCGGAAATGATCGTGGTGCAGAATCCGGGCATGGCCCGCTGGCTCGCGCAGCAGATCGCCTTGCAGACCGGTATCGCCGCCAATTTCATTTTCCCGCTGCCGGCCCGTTTCGCCTGGCAGGTCTTTGCCTCCCAGCTGGGCGAGATCCCGGAGCAATCAGGTTTTGAACGGCCGGTGATGCAATGGCGGATCCTGGGCCTGCTGCCCGAACTCGGCCGCGAGCAGCGTTTCGCGCAGGTGACCGGCTACCTGCTGGATGACAGGGACGGCCGCAAGGCCTTTCAGCTTGCCGGCCGGCTCAGCGATCTCTTTGACCAGTACCTCGTCTTCCGGCCCGACATGCTGATCGAGTGGGAAGAGGGCCGGGACGAGCAGTGGCAGGCCGAGCTCTGGCGCCGCCTGACCGCTTCGAACCGCCGGCACCGGGCCCGCCTCGTCCATGACTTCCGGCAGTTGCGGCAGCGCGGCGGCCTCTCCCCTGCCGGCCTGCCCCGGCGGATTTGTTTTTTCGGGATCAGTTCACTGGCCCCGGTGTACCTGGAACTCGTTGACGCGGTCAGCGCCCTGACCGAGGTCCACCTCCTGCACCTGAGTCCCTGCCGCCATTACTGGGGAGACCTGGCCTCGGCCGGGGAGATGGCCCGGAAACGGGCCGCCTGGCGGCGCCGGCAAAAAACGGATGTCAGCGAATATTTCGAGGCCGGCAATCCCCTCCTGGCCTCGCTCGGCACTGCGGGGCAGGAGTTTTTCCGCCAGCTCGTCGACCTGCAGGTGCAGGAGGATGAGCAGTATGTAAAACCGGCCGGCCAAGGCCTGCTCGCCCGGTTGCAGAGCGACATCCTTGATCTCGTCGACCGCACCGAGCCGGGCCGCCAACCCCTGCCGCCGGCCGCGGCCGACCGTTCCATCCAGTTTCATGTCTGTCACAGCCCGCTGCGCGAAATAGAGGTGCTCCACGACCGGCTTCTCGACCTGTTTGCCGCCGATCCCGATCTCAAACCAGCCGATATCCTGGTCATGGCCCCGGATATTGAAACGTATGCCCCGGCGGTGGCCGCCGTGTTCGGCGCGGCCGCAGCGGAAAAACGGATCCCCTGGTCCCTGGCCGACCGTTCGTTTAGCAAAGAGCAATCCCTGGCCGCGACCTTTCTTTTCCTGCTGGACCTGCCGACCAACCGCTGCGCCGCGCCGGCCGTGCTCTCGTTGCTGGAAACCCCGGCCGTGCGCCGCCGGTTCGGCGTCGAGGAGGAGGAACTGCCCCGGCTCCGCGCCTGGCTGCGGGAGAGCGGTATCCGCTGGGGCCTTGATGCCGGGCACCGCCGGGAACTGGGCCTGGAGATGACCGGTCTGCATACCTGGTCTTTCGGCCTGGACCGCCTGCTGCTCGGCTATATTGCGGGCGCGGCCGAGCTCTACCGGGGGGTAGCCCCCTGTGACGCCGCCGCAGGCGGCGAGGCGGCGTTGCTGGGCAGCCTGGCCGAGTTTCTCGACCGGCTGCGCGACTGGCACGGCCGCTTGCGGGAGGCCCGGTCAGCCGGGGACTGGACCGAACTGCTGCTGCGGCTGCTGGATGATTTCTTTGCTCCGGCCGGCAGCGAAGACGAGCAGGACGCCCTCCTCAACCTGCGGGCAACCATTGTTGACTGCCTGGGTCAGTGCCGCCAGGCCGGTTTCACCGGCCAGCTCAGTCCGGTGGTGATCAAAGACTGTCTCGAGCAGGCCCTGGCCGCGCCGTCCCCCGGCCAGGCCTTTCTCGCCGGCCGGGTGACCTTCTGCAACATGGTGCCCATGCGCTCGGTGCCCTTCCGCGTTATCTGGTTGCTGGGCATGAACGACGGCGACTATCCCCGCAACCAGCGGCCGGCGGCGTTTGATCTCATGGCCGGGACGCCGCGGCCCGGTGATCGAAACCGCAGGAATGACGACCGTTATCTCTTTCTCGAGGCCCTGCTGTCGGCCCGACAGGTCCTCTCTATCTCCCGGGTCGGCCGGGACCGGCGCGACAACAGCGTCCGGCCGCCATCGGTGGTGGTGGCGGAACTGCAGGACTATATCGACCGCTCCTTTTCCCCGGACTCCGGCCGGGCCTGCCGGCAGCTGACGGTGGAACACCCCCTGCAGCCCTTCAGCCCCCGCTGTTTCGACGGTTCGCCCGGCCTGGCAAGTTACGCTGAGCAATGGCTGCCGGTCCGGGGACCGGCAACGGAGCCGCTGCCGTTTTTGTCCTCGCCGCTGCCGCCGGCCGAAGAAGAAAGGCGCCTGGTGGCGGTCAGGGACCTGGTCCGCTTCTGGTCGCAGCCGGTTCGATTTTTCCTGCAGGAGCGGCTGGGCCTCCGGCTCCGGGCCGCCGATGAACTTCTCCCTGAAAACGAACCCTTCCTGGCAGAGCCGCTGCAGCGCTATTCCCTGGGCCAGGAGGCAGTGGCCGCCGTACTCGCCGGCCGGGGGGACGAGGAGCAGCTGCAATGGCTGCAGGCCACGGGCGCGCTGCCCCACGGCAGCTTCGGGATCAACCTTTTCCATGAACTGGCCGGCCTGGCCGCCGGACTGGCCGCCACGGTCACCCCGCTGCTGGCCGACCCCGTGGCCGCCCTGGACGTTGCCGTGGAGATTGACGGCTTCAGGCTGGGCGGGCGGCTCACCGGGCTGTATGGCGGCGGCTGTGTCCGCTACCGCGCCGCCAGGCTCAAGGGCCGGGACCTGCTGAACCTCTGGGTCCGGCACCTGATCCTCAACCTGCTGGCCCCCCGGCAATGCGCCCTCAAGAGCTGCCACGTGGCGACCGACCGGACCGTGCGGCTCCGGCCGGTTGCCGACCCGCGCGCCGAACTGCGGCAGCTGCTGGAGCTGTACCGGCAGGGGCTTGGCGAGCCGCTCCGCTTCTACCCGGAAACCAGCCGGGCCTGGCTGGAGGCCCGGCTGGCAGGCAAGGGCCGGGAGACCGGGGCGGCGGAAAAAACCTGGACCGGCGGCTTCCACCGGCCGGGCGAGGGGGAAGACCCGGCCTACCGGATCGCCTTCAAGGGGGACCATCCCCTGGCGGACCCGTTCCCGGCGCTGGCCCAGGCGGTCTTCGGGCCGCTTTTCGCTCACCTGGAGGATGACGATGCAGACCTTTGATCCGCTCGCCTTCCCCCTGGCCGGCCAGCAGCTCATCGAGGCCAGCGCGGGCACCGGCAAGACCTACAGCATAGCGCTCCTCTACCTGCGGCTCATCCTTGAACGCAGGCTCGATGTGGATGCCATCCTGGTGGTGACCTTTACCATCAGCGCCACCGAGGAGCTGCGCGGCCGGATCCGCACCAGGCTGCGGGAGGCACTGGACGTCTTGGAGGACAGGAGCGTACACGACGACCAGGCGCTCACCCGGCTCCTGGCCGGGACCCCCGACCGCCGGGAGGCCGCGACGCTGCTGACCGACGCGCTGACCCGCATGGACGAGGCGGCCATTTACACCATTCACGGTTTCTGCCAGCGCATGCTGCAGGACCATGCCTTTGAGTCAGGCTCGCCCTTTGAGGCGGAGCTGCTGGAAAGCGAACAACCGCTGCGGCGGCAGATTATCGAGGATTTCTGGCGCCGGCGCTTTTACCCGGTTTCCCCGGCCGAGGCCGCCTGGGCGGCCGGGCAGTGGGGCGACCCGGGCGGCCTGCTCAGGGCTCTGCAGCCGCTGCCGGCCCACGCCGAAACGGCCTGCGTGCCTGATCCGGCCGCAGATGACCAGGCCAGGCTGCGGCAGGAGGCCGAGGGCCGTTTGCAGGCCGTGCAACAGGCCTGGTCCCGCTGCCGGGCCGAAGTCGCGGCTATCCTGGCCCGGGACCCTTGCCTGAAGCGTGATAAAAACAAGGGCTACGGCCGGCAGCGGCTGGAGTCGGCCCTGGCCGGCATGGATGAGCTGGCCGCGGCCGGAGAGATGGCATGGGAGCTGCCGGATTGTGTCGAATTGCTGGCGGCCTCGGTGATGGCCGGGCTGCTCAAGGGCAAAAAAAACCTGCCGCCCCATCCGTTTTTTCAACTGTTTGATGCGTTTTACCTGGCCCACGGCGCATTTCTCCGCGTCAGCCGGATCCGGGTCCTGCTCGACGCCTGGGACTTCAGCCGGGCCGAGCTGGAGCGGCGCAAGGGCGACCAGGCCAGGATGTCTTTCGACGACCTGTTGAACGGCCTTGACCGGGCCCTGGCCGGCAGCGGCGGCACCGGCCTGGTCCAGCGGATCCGCAATCGCTTCGCCGTGGCCCTGGTCGACGAGTTCCAGGATACCGACCCCCTGCAGTACCGGATTTTCCGGCGGATATTCGGCCTTGACCAGGCCGCCGGCCTGTTCATGATCGGCGATCCCAAGCAGGCTGTTTACTCCTTTCGCGGGGCCGATATCTTTACCTATATCCGGGCAAAAAAGGATACGCCAACAGCCGGCCGCCATACGATGTCCACCAATTACCGCGCAACCGGCGCCATGGTGCGGGCGGTCAACCGGCTGTTTGCGGGGCGGGACTCATTCATCTTTGCCGAGGATATCCCCTTTGCACCGGTGCAGGCCGGCGGCCGGGCCGATGAAACGCCGCTGCTGCTCGACGGTGCGCCGGTGCCGCCCCTGACGGCCCTGCTCCTGCCGGCGGCGCAACTGGCCGCGCCCAGGAAAGAGATCGTGGCCAAGGACCGGGCCGAGGGGGCGGCCGCCGCCTGGTGCGCGGTCGAGATCGCCCGCCTGCTCGCCATGGGGCGGCGGCAGGCGGCAACCATCGGCGATGAACCGCTCTGTGCCCGGGACCTGGCCGTGCTGGTCCGCACCCATCACGAGGCGGCCGTGATGCGGCAGGCCCTGCGGGAGAGGGACATTGCCAGCGTCTATTACAGCCGGGATTCGGTGCTGGCCACGGACGAGGCCCGGCAGATGCAGGCGGTGCTGGCAGCGCTCCTGGAGCCGGGCGATGAACCGCAGGTGCGCAACGCCCTGGTTACGGATCTTTTCGGGCTCGATGGCCGGGAGCTGGACCAACTGGCCCGCCACGAACTGGAATGGGTGCGGCTGCTCGGGACCATGCGGCACTACCGGGAGATCTGGCGGCAGCGCGGCCCGAACGTCATGTTTCTGACCCTGGTGGCCGAGCGCCGGGTCGTCCGCCGGCTGCTGGCCCGGCCCGACGGCGAGCGGCGGCTGACCAACTTTCTCCACCTGGCGGAACTTCTGCAGGAGGCTGCCGGGCGGCAGCCGGGCATGGACGGGCTGCTGCGCTGGTTGAACGATCAGATCGCCAACCCCGCCCCGGAGGCCGCCAGCCAGCAGTTACGCCTGGAGAGCGATGAAAACCTGGTCCGCATCGTCACCATCCACAAGGCCAAGGGCCTGGAATACCCGGTGGTCTTCCTGCCCTTTCCCTGGAACTGCCGTTCGCTCCGCCCGGATGCAATTTTTACCTTCCACGACCCGAAAGCGGCTTTCCGCCTCACGGTCGACCTGGGCAGCAAAAATAATGAGAATTACCGGCTGGCCGAGCGGGAGCGGCTGGCCGAGGACCTCCGACTGCTCTATGTCGCCGTGACCAGGGCGCGCTACTGCTGTTACTGGTGCTGGGGCAAAATCAGCGGCATGGACAAGACGGGCCTGGCCTGGCTGCTGCACCGGCGGAAGGCAGAAACGGTGCCGGCCCTTAAAAGCCTCGATGAAAAACGGATCAGGGAGGATATCGCCAGCCTGAACCGGGACGGGCCGCTCGTCCATTGTCCGCCCTGCCCGGCTTCGTTTGCCGCCCCGGCCCCGGCGGCCGACCATGAGGGAGCCGGCCTGGCCGTCAAGGTCTTTACGGGCAACATCGACCGGGAATGGCGCATCACCAGTTATTCGCAGCTGGCCGCAGGCCCGGAGCCGCAGCCCAGGCAGCCGGACGAGGACCGGGACCGGACGGAGACGGCGCCTCCTGCCGAACCCCTTTCCGTTTTCAGCTTTCCCCGGGGACCGGCGGCCGGAACCTGTCTGCACGGACTGCTTGAACAGCTTGACTTTCCCGGGGCCGGCGGCGAAGAAATGCTGGACCTGGTGCGGGACCACCTGCAGCGCTTCGGCTTTGCCGGCCACTGGACGCCGCTGGTCTGCCAATGGCTGGCGGACATCCTGGATACCCGGCTGGCCACGGACAGCGATTTCTGCCTGCGCCGGCTGCCCGGAGACGACCGGCTGACGGAAATGGCCTTTTATTTCTCCCTGACCGGCCTGGACCTGGACCATTTCAACCGGGTGCTGACCGATTTCGCCATCCGGCCGGTCGAGTTTCCCGCTTCCCGGCTGCACGGCTTGATGAAGGGCTTTATCGACCTGGTCTTTCGTTTTCAGGACCGCTTCTTTCTTGCCGATTACAAGTCAAACTACCTGGGCGCCGGCCTGCCGGCCTATCGGCCCGAACAACTGGCCGCCGCCATGGCGGCACACCGCTATGACCTGCAGTATCTTATCTACACCGTGGCCCTGCACCGCTACCTGGGCCGCCGCTTGCACGGTTACGACTATGACGCCCACTGCGGCGGCGCCTATTATCTCTTTCTGCGGGGCATGGACCCGGCCGCCGGTCCGGCGAGCGGGGTCTATTTTACCCGGCCGCCGCGGGAACTGATCGAGCAGCTGGACTCCTGCTGCTGCGGACGGGAGGACGGCTGATGCGTACCCTCCTTGCCCGGGCCGCGGCCAGCGGTCAACTGCGGCAGATCGACCTGCATGTCGCCCTGTTTCTTGAAAAACTGGCCGGCAACGACAATCCCGAGCTGCTCCTGGCCGCGGCCCTGGCCAGCCGGGCGGTTGGCGAAGGGCACATCTGCCTGCCGCTGGACAAGGTGGCCGGCAAACCGGTCTTTGCACCGGAGCCGGCCTGCAAGGCGCCGGAGTTATCCGCCTGGCGCGAGCAACTCCTGGCCAGCGGCGTGGTGGCGGGGCCGGACGGCCGGGCGCCGCTCGTTCTTGATGCCGACGACCGGCTTTACCTGGCCCGCTATTTCCGCTGCGAGCGAATGATCGGCGAGGACCTGCTCCGCCGCAGCCGGGGAATCACGGCCGTGGACGAGGAAAAGGCCGGCCAACTCCTGGCCCGCCTTTTTCCGGTAGTGCAGGAAATAGACTGGCAGCAACAGGCCGCGGCAGTGGCGGTTTTAAAACAGTTTGTCGTGATCTCCGGCGGCCCGGGCACGGGCAAAACCCATACGGTGGCCCGGATCCTCGCACTGCTGCAGACCCTGGCCGGCGGTTCCTTGCGAATCGGCCTCGCCGCCCCCACGGGCAAGGCCGCGGCCCGCTTGCGGGAAGCGATCCGCACGGCCAAAAACACGCTGGCCCCCGATCTCGCCGCCGTGGTCCCGGACGAGACCCGGACCCTGCACCGGTTGCTCGGCTTCATGCCGCAGGACCATGCCTTCCGGCACGACCGGGACAACCCCCTGGACCTCGACCTGCTGGTGCTGGACGAGGCCTCGATGATCGACGTGCCGCTCATGGCCGCCCTGCTCGAGGCCCTGCCGGCGGCGGCCCGGCTCATCATGCTTGGTGACCGCGACCAGTTGACCTCGGTGGAGGCGGGCAGCCTGTTCGGCGACATCTGCGGACGCCGGGAGTCCGGCTGGTCATCCCCGCTGTGCCGCCGGCTGCGGCGCTTGACAGGCAGGGCACCGGACCCCGTGGCCGAAAAAGAGTCGTTTGCCGACTCCGTCGTCCTGCTGCGAACCAGTTACCGCTTTGCCGCGGCAAGCGGTATCGCCACCCTGGCCGGGGCAGTCAACAGCGGCAGCCGGAAAGCCCTGGCGGCGGTGCTGGCCGGCCGTTTCCCTGATTTCAGCATGCACCAGGTAGAGAAAGAAAACCTGCGGCAATGGCTGGTCGAGCGGATCGTGCCCGGCTTCCGGGACTGCTTTGTTGCCGCCGATCCCGGGACGGCCCTGGCCGCCCTGGCCCGTTTCCGCATTCTCTGTTGTGTGCGGGAAGGCGCGACCGGGGTGGCGGGAGTTAACCGGATCGCCGAACAGGCCCTGCGCGACCGGGGCATGATCACCGGTAACGATCCGTGGTACAGGGGCCGGCCGGTGATGATCACCAGCAATCATTACGGCCTGCAGCTCTTTAACGGCGATACCGGTATCCTGTGGCCGGACGACCGGGACCGGCTGTGGGCCTGGTTTTTTCGTGCCGACGGCACCCTGCATCCGGTGGCGCCTGCCCGGCTGCCGGCGCACGAGACGGCCTATGCCATAACGGTGCACAAGGCCCAGGGCTCGGAATTCGCCGAGGTACTGCTGATCCTGCCGGCGCAGGACAGCCGGGTCCTCTGCCGGGAACTGATCTATACCGGCATCACCCGGGCCCGGGCAAAGCTGGAGTTGTGCGGCGACCGGCGTTTGCTCGACCTGGCCGTGGAGCGCCGGGTCAGCCGCTATTCCGGCCTGGCGCAGAGGTTATGGCAGGCCTGAACCAGGCGACAGCCGGCAAAAATTGTTCCAGGTTGACCGGTTGTTCAACAGCGCCGTTTAAAATTATAATGCGCGGCAGACATTTCTTTTGTAAACTTGACGATATACAACGTAGTCTAAAGAATCGGCCCGCCCGGCAAGGGGAAAGGATTGCCATGGATATGAGAAAACTTGATGTCTTCTGTAAAATCGTGGAGCTGAAAAGTTTCACCCGGACAGCCGAGGCCGTGCTGTTGTCCCAACCCACGGTCAGTGAACATATCCGCAGCCTTGAGGAAGAACTGGGTTACAAGCTGTTTGACCGGCTGGGCCGCGAAGTCGAGCCGACCCCGGTCGGCCTGATCCTGTACGATTACGGCCGGAAGATACTGCGCCTCCAGCATGAGGCGCTGCAGGCGGTGGAACACTACGGCGGCAGGCTGATCGGCCGGATCAAGATCGGTTCCGGCACCATCCCCGGCACCTATATTCTGCCCGAGCTGATCGGCCGTTTCCGCAGCCGGTATTCGTCGATCAAGGCCACCCTGCGCATTGCCGGTTCACGGCTCATTGCCCGGGAAGTGCTGGCCGGCGAGCTTGAAATCGGCGTGGTCGGCGCCCGCTGGAGTGAAAACGGCCTGCAGTGGCAGAAGGTCTTCGGCGATGAACTGACCCTGATCGTCCATGCCGGGCACCCGTGGGCCGGCCGTAAGGAAGTGAGCCTGGACGAGATGATAACGGAGCCTTTTATTCTGCGGGAACGGGCCTCGGGGACCCGCAAGGTCATTGAACAGATTCTCGAAGAACACGGCGTCAAGCCGTCTGATTTGAAAGAGGTGGCCGAGATCGGCTCCACCTCGGCGGTCAAACAGGCGGTCCGGGCCGGGCTCGGCATTTCCATCCTCTCCGCCCGGTCGGTGGAGCAGGATGTCCTCTGCGGGGCGCTGGTGACCGTTCCCATCGCCGGAATCCGGCGGATGCACCGTCCTTTTTTCCTGATCCAGCGAAAAAACCGGGCCCTGTCACCGGTGGCGGACGTGTTCCTCAAGTATATTTTACAGGAGGCTGGGCTCGAATCGCTCTGAGCCGGAAAAAATAATGTTGTTGCACAACGTACGGAGAAATCAATGAACTACTCCACTGAAGTCGAACAGATGCACTGTGTCGCCCAGGGGCCCAACCACGGCCCGGCGCCCATTCCCCAGGAAGGGGGCTGGAACCAGGTCCGCGAAGTCACGGACATAAACGGCCTGACCCACGGGGTGGGCTGGTGTGCGCCCCAGCAGGGAGCCTGCAAGCTGACCCTCAATATCAAGCAGGGCATTATTGAAGAGGCGCTGATTGAGACCGTCGGCTGCACGGGCATGACCCATTCGGCAGCCATGGCCTCGGAGATCCTGCCGGGTAAAACCATCCTGGAGGCCCTGAACACCGACCTGGTCTGCGACGCCATCAACGTGGCCATGCGGGAACTGTTCCTGCAGATTGTCTACGGCCGCAGCCAGTCGGCATTTTCCGAGGGCGGCCTGCTGGTCGGCGCCGGCCTCGAGGACCTGGGCAAGGGACTGCGCAGCGTTACCGGCAGCATGTACGGCACCAGGATAAAAGGCCCGCGCTACCTGGAGATGGCGGAAGGCTATGTCCTGGAACTGGCCCTTGACCGGAATGACGAGATCATCGGTTACAAGTTCGTCAACCTGGGCCGGATGATGGATGCGATCAAGGACGGGATCGCCCCGGCCGAGGCGCTGGCCGGGGCGACCGGCACCTACGGCCGTTTTGACGAGGCTGTCCGGATTATTGATCCACGTACAGAGTAGGGGTGAACGACAATGACACTTTTCAAAGGATATGAACGAAGAATCACCGGTATAGAAGCGGCCCTGCACAAGTACGGACTGGCGGACCTGGACGAGGCCCGCCAACTTTGCGAAACAGCGGGTGTCGACGTCTACGCCATTGTCAAGCAGGTGCAGCCCATCTGCTTCGATAATGCCTGCTGGGCCTATGTACTCGGCGCCGCCATCGCCCTGAAAAAGGGCCGCAAACAGGCGGCGGAAATCGCCGCCGACCTGGGCGAGGGGCTGCAGGCCTTCTGTATTCCGGGCTCGGTCGCCGCCGAGCGCCAGGTGGGAATCGGCCACGGCAATCTTGCCGCCATGCTGCTCAGCGAAGAAACCAACTGTTTTGCCTTCCTGGCCGGTCATGAGTCTTTTGCCGCCGCCGAGGGGGCCATCGGTATAGCCAGGTCCGCCAACCAGGTCCGCACCAAGCCTCTCAAGGTCATTCTGAACGGCTTGGGCAAGGATGCCGCCCAGATCATCTCCAGGATCAACGGCTTTACCCATGTGGAAACCAAGATGAACTATGCGGACGGCACCATGCAGGTCCTGCAGGAAACCTCGTATTCCAGCGGCGAACGGGCCAAGGTACGGTGTTTCGGCGCCGATGACGTGCGGGAAGGAGTGGCCATTAATCATCTCGAAGGCGTTGACGTATCGATTACCGGCAACTCCACCAACCCGACCCGCTTCCAGCATCCGGTGGCCGGCATCTACAAGAAGGAGTGCGTGCAGCAGGGCAAGCGTTATTTTTCCGTGGCCTCTGGCGGCGGCACCGGCCGCACCCTGCACCCGGACAACATGGCTGCCGGTCCCGCCTCCTACGGCATGACCGATACCATGGGCCGGATGCACTGCGACGCCCAGTTCGCCGGCAGCTCTTCGGTGCCCGCCCACGTGGACATGATGGGTTTTATCGGCCTGGGCAACAATCCCATGGTCGGCGCCTCGGTAGCAGTAGCCGTGGCCCTGAGCCAGGCGTAAGCGACCGCAGGTGGGATGCAAACAATAGCGCGGAGTTTCACGCCCTGTGACCAGTTACAGCCAGGCGGTCTCCTGAAGCCGGCCCGGCGCGGGGGGAGGCCCGCTGGTAAGTCGCCACAGGTGCCCCAGATTTGCGTAGTTGCTTCCGTGAGCAGGTAAGCGACCGAAGGGAGACTCCGATAGTCCCTCTATGCGGGCGGGAGTAACTGCGTGAAGATGGGGTGCCGGTGGCGGCTTACCTGAACCTGAATCCGTGACGGCTTGAGGTGATGCTCCATGCAACATGTGAATTTTATTGCATTGTTGCCGAATAAACGCATTTTCCGGTCCTCACCGCGCCGCCCTGCGGGGCGCCCGATAACGGCACATCTGCTGCGTTGGCAACTCGTTGATATCACACTAGGATAATCAACATCGTTGCCGCCTTGCATCTGTACCGTTCTCGAACGCTCACGGATTCAGGCTGGAATCAGCGCATGGGCGGGGCATACTGAATGCCGCCCCGGTCCCACAGGGCATTGAGGCCGCGGGTGATTTTCAGCGGTGAATCCCGGCCGACATTGCGCGCGTAGATCTCACCGTAATTGCCTACCTGTTTGATGATCCGGTAGGCCCAGGCGGCCGACAGGCCGAGGCCCTTGCCCTTGATGCCCTCCTCGCCCAGCAGGCGGCGGACAGCCGGATCGGCGGATTTCTTCATCTCATCGACATTTTTGGAGGTTACACCCAACTCTTCGGCATTGATCGTGGCAAACAGGGACCACCTGACAATATTGAACCAGCCGTCATCACCCTGCCGGACCATCGGCCCCAGGGGATCTTTGGAGATCATCTCCGGCAGGACGACGGCGCTGTCCGGATCGGCCAGGGTCAATCGCCGGCTGTAGAGCCGGGACCGGCCGCCGGTCAGCACGTCGCAGTGCCCGGCGGCAAACCCCTTGACGGCCTGGCCGAAGGTGTCGAAAAGCACCGGCTTATAGGTCATTTTTTTTGCCTTGAACCAGGCGGCCAGGTTTTGCCTGGCCGCAACGGCGTCGGCCTGGATACAGATGGCTGCACCGTTCAGCTCCCCGGCGCTTTTGGCCCCGAATTTTTTGCTCACCATGAAACCCTGGCCGTCATAGAAACTGACCCCGACAAACTTCAGGGCCAGCGAGGTGTCATTGGTCAGGGTCCAGGCGGTGTCTCGTGACAGGATGTCGATCTGTCCGGTCTGCAGGGCGGTAAAGCGTTCTTTGGCCGTCAGCGGCACAAATTTGACCTTGTTTTTGTCGCCGAGCACGGCTGCGGCAACGGCCCGGCAGATATCGACATCCAGGCCCGTCCAGTTGCCCTTTGCGTCCGGGCTTGAAAAACCCGGCAGCCCGGTTGACACGCCGCACCGGACCACGCCTTTTTTCTGGACATCCTCCAGGGTCGAGGCCCGGGCGGCAGAGACTAGCATAAACAACACCACAACTATGATAACCGATACGTTCCGCATACTGTTTCCGTCGAATAAATATTCTGTCTTGATGAACATAATCCTGCCTGACAATGCCGCACAGGCAGGTTAATCATACTCGCAAGAAGTAAAAAAACCAGCTCTCTTTCGCCGCTGATAATATCCTGGATCCGTGAGCGTTCGAGAACGGTGCAGATGCAAGGCGGCAACGATGTTGATTATCCTGGTGCGATATCAACTGGTTGCCAACGCAGCAGATGCGCCGTTATCGGGCGCCCCGCAGGGCGGCGCGGCGCAGACCGGAAAACGCGTTTATTCGGAACATCATAATACAATAAATTCCACATATTGCATGAAGTGCCACATCAAGCCGTCACGAATTCAGGAATGTTTTCTCCGGAAAGAATGCGGCCGGCTGCCGGGTCATGTTATGATGGCGGATCGAGTCCTGAAAAAATAAACTGTTTTGAGGTTACACGCATGATTGATTTTTTTGCTCTTTACCGGCCGGGCCGTTGCAGGAGAAAATGAGGCCGCCGCCGACATCCCGCCGGTTGGCCGTCTTGTGCCTGTGCCGCCGGGACCGGGACGGGAGCGTGGTTCAGGTGCATATCGACCGCATCATCCACGGTTCAGCCCTGGCCGGGCCGGACCGTCAGTTGGCCGTAATGATGGTCCGGGGAGTGTTGCGGCAGCAACAGTTTCTGGATGGGGTTATCGCCCGTTTCTCAAGCGTCCAGCCGGGCAAGATGAAACCGCTTACCCTGATGGCGTTGCGGGTGGGCGTTTACCAGCTTTTTTTCCTGGACCGCATCCCCGCCTCAGCGGCAGTGAACGAGACCGTGAAGGTCCTGAAGGCGGAGAAGCAGCCGCGCTGGCTCGTCAACTTCGTCAACGGCGTCTTAAGGACCATTGCCCGGCAAAAGGCATCGCTGCCCGGTCCCGACGACGCCGCCGGTGCAGACGGAACTCCAATACTCAACCATCCAGACTGGCTGCTGCGACGCTGGCGGGCGCGCTACGGCCCGGAACGGACAGAGGAAATATGCCGCCTGAACAACCTGGAGCCGCCTCTTGTCCTGCGGGTCAACACCCGGTTGATCAGCCGCGAGGCGCTGGCCGACCGCTGCCGCCGCGCGGGCCTCGAGGTGCGAAACGGCAGCTATGCGCCGGACGCCCTGGTCCTGGAACCGGGGGCCGGAGCGATTGCCGGCCTGCCCGGCTTTGCCGAGGGGCTCTTCCAGGTCCAGGGCGAGGCGGCCCAGCTGGCCACCTTGCTGCTCGCTCCGTTTGCAGCGGGCCGGCGCTACCTGGATGCCTGTGCGGGCCTGGGCGGCAAAACCGGCCACCTGGCTCAACTCCTGCCCGCAGGAGCGGAACTGACCGCGGTGGAACCCGACCGCCGCCGTTTCGACCTGCTGGGCGAAAACCTGCACCGCCTGGGGGGCGGCGGGGATATCACCATCTTTAACGGCGGCCTTGACGAGTTTGCCCGTTCAGGCGAGAGGCGCTTTGACGCCATTCTCATCGACGCCCCCTGTTCCGGCACCGGCGTCATCCGCCGCCATCCCGATATCCGCTGGAATCGCCGGGAGGATGACCTGCACTCCTATCAACGGCAACAGGGTACCCTTCTCGACACTGCGGCATCCCTGCTGGCCCCCGGCGGTATCCTGGTCTACGCGACCTGCAGCCTGGAACCGGAGGAAAACCAACAGGTCATTGACGCCTTCCGTGAAACGCACAGCGGTTTCACCCCGGCCGCTTGCCGTGATTTCCTGCCGCCGGCGACCGACCGGCTCATTACGGCCGACGGCTGTTTCTATCCCACCCCGGCTGACGGCCTGGACGGTTTTTTTGCCGTCCGTTTTGAATATATTTCAGCATAAGATGCTCTGCGGTCTTGTCGGGCGGCCGGATTTTGCGTATACTTTTCCGCTCAAAGCAACAACCTGAATCCGTGAGCGTTCAAGAACGGTGCAGATGCACGGCGACAACTATGTTGATTATCCTGGTGTGATATCAAGGAGTTGCCAACGCAGCAGATGCGCCGTTATCGGGCGGACCGCAGGGCGGCGCGATGCAGACCGGCAAATACGTTCATTCGGCAATAATACAATAAATTCCATATATTGCATGGAATATCACCTCAAGCCGTCACGAATTCAGGAACAAACTCCCCGGGAGGAGAACAGGACATGGCTGAAATCAAAAGCACCATGGATTTGGTGATGGAGCGGGCGGCCCGAATGGGTAAGGCGTCCGGCGAAGAAATCCGGCAGAGCGAGGCCCGGACCAGGGGCATGCATCTCACGGCCGACTACCTGGACGGCAAGTCGGCGCGGCTGCTTGAGGCCCTGGAACGCGAGGAAGCGGCACTCCAGATGGCCATCCGCCAGGGCATGGTTGAAAGCCTGCTGCGCAACATCTTTCTGGCCCGTGACGATGTCCAGCTGGAGCGGGTGGCCAGGGCGGGCCAGGGGATCGTTGAGCTTGCCGGCAACGCCCGTGATGTGGCGTCGATCTGCCAGGAAATCCGGCATATTCTCGACGGCTATGCCCGGCATCGCGAGCAGCTGCGGCTCCAGCTCGAGGGCCAGGTCAGGGCCCAGTACGAACAGGCCCTGGCCCAACAGATGGGAGAGCAGGCGGGTGAACTCAACATAGATCCCGCCCTGCAGCCCAGGGTCAAGGAAGAGTGGAGCCGCATCGAGGCCGAGCTGGACAGTCAATATATGCAGGCCCTGGAACAGCACAAGATGACGCTCAAACAGAGGCTGCGCGCCTGATCATGCCGGTGCTGCGCTTTCCTGAACGCTTGGCCCGCCTGCAAACCACGCTCAGGCGGCGGCGGCTTTCCGCTCTCCTGGTCACGCAGCCGGGCAACCGCAACTATTTAAGCGGTTACTGCGCCCTTGATCACAATATCCAGGAAAGCTCCGGGGTGCTCCTGGTCCCGGCCCGGGGAACGCCGTACCTGTTGACCGACTCGCGGTTTTATCTCCAGGCGGAGGAGGAGGCCCGGGGCTTTACCGTCCAGCTCTATCCCCACGGCCTGATGGCCCTGTTGCGGAAGCTGCTGCCGCAGCAGGGAATCCGGCACCTTGCCTTTGAGAGCCACTACATGCTCCATTCCACGGCCGCCCGCCTGCAGAAGACAGCCCTGGGGCTCGGCGTAGAACTGCATCCGGTAACAGGGCTGGTTGAGCGCCTGCGGGTCGTCAAGTCCGAAGATGAGATCGAGGCGCTGCGGGCATCGGTGCGGTTGAATGAGCAGGTCTTTCAAAAGGTGTACCCCGCCGTCAAGCCTGGCATGACCGAGCTGGAAGTCGCCCTGGCCCTTGAGACAACCATGCGGCGGCTGGGCGCCCGGGGGCCGGCTTTTGAGACCATTGTCGCCTTTGGCCCCAATGCGGCCAGGCCGCACGCCGTGCCGACGGAGCGCACCCTTACCGCCGGGGAGATGGTACTCATCGACATGGGCCTGGTGCTGAACGGCTATTGTTCCGACATGACCCGGACCTTTGTCGTCGGCCGGCCGGCGCAGACTTTTATCGACCGGCTGCGGATCGTGCGCCGTGCCCAACTGGCCGGCATGAATGCCATCCGCGCCGGCGTGACCTGCCGGGCGGTGGACCTGGCCGCCCGCGCCATAATCAAGGATGCCGGCTATGGCAAGTTTTTCGGCCATGCCCTGGGGCACGGGGTCGGCCTGGATGTGCACGAACATCCACACCTAAGCTCCGGCAGCCGTAAACAACTGCGCAGCGGCATGGTGGTCACGGTTGAACCGGGGATCTACCTGCCCGACTGGGGCGGTATCCGGCTGGAAAACATGGTGGTGGTCCGCGACCACGGTTGCGAACCGCTCAACAATGATCTCACCTTTCTCGACTTATAACCAACACCATCACAAACACGGTGTGCTTATGCCAAAGTTCTTTGTTCTCGATACCAACGTCCTGCTGCACAACAGCGCCTCCATTTTCTCTTTTGCCAACAACACCGTTGTGCTGCCCATAACCGTTATCGAGGAACTGGACAAGTTTAAAAGAAATAATGACGAGCTCGGCCGCAATGCCCGTCATGTCATTCGGGCCCTGGACAAATTACGCAGCCGCGGCCGCCTGGGCGATGGCGTGGAAATGGAGAACGGCGGCACCCTCATGATCACCGTGGAGAAAAAAGAGATCCCGGACACCTGCATCGATCACTCGATCCCGGATAACTGGATCATTGCCACCGCCTATAACCTGCACCAAAACGGCAAGCGGACTATCTTTGTATCCAAGGATATCAATGCCCGGCTCAAGGCCGATGCCCTGGGCCTGGATGTCATGGATTTTGAAAAGGAAAAATCCGACTTGAATTCCCTCTATACCGGCTGGCAAACATTGCTGGTGCCCCCCACCGTAGTGGACGGCTTTCACCAGAATGACCGGCGGGCACTGGAGGGCGTTGAGTTGATGGCCAATGAATTTGTCCTGCTGCAGGATGAGTCGAATCCCAAGCACAGCGGCATCGGCCGGGCTGTCGACCGGAACCATATCCTGCACATGAATGCGAAATTTGAAACCGCCTGGAAGGTGCGGCCCCGGAGCAAGGAGCAGCGGATGGCCATGGATCTGCTGCTGGACCCCACGGTGGACCTGGTGACCCTGATCGGCCAGGCCGGAACAGGCAAGACCCTGCTCGCCCTGGCCGCGGGCCTGACCACGACCTTAACCGAGGAGCGCTACGAGAAACTGCTGGTTTCCAGGCCGATCATCCCCCTGGGCCGCGATATCGGCTACCTCCCCGGCACCAAGGATGATAAGATGAAACTGTGGATGCAGCCCATCTTTGACAATCTCTCCTACCTGATGAGCCTGCAGCATAACGGCTACCAGGAGGAGACCACTCAGCAGACGGTGAACCGGCTGCTCAAGGAAGAGGTAGTGGAAATGGAGGCGCTGACCTATATCCGCGGCCGCTCCATCTCCAAACAGTTTGTGATCATTGACGAGGCCCAGAACCTGACCCCGCACGAAGTCAAGACCATTATCAGCCGGGTCGGCGAAGGCACCAAGATGGTGTTGACCGGCGACCCCCATCAGATTGACAATCCCTATCTCGATTCAAACAGCAACGGCCTTACTTATACCGTGGAACGCCTCAAGGGACATGCGGGTTGCGGCCATATAACGTTGACCAAAAGCGAACGCAGCCGGCTGTCCGCCCTGGCGGCCGATTACCTATAGGAGCAACACCATGCGCCAGTATTTCATTGACGAAATCTCCTTCCTGGAGAAGGACAATATTGAAAGTTATTTAAAACGGACCCTGAAGTCCGGCCCTATCGAAGGAGTGTTCTGGCTGCCGGTCCCCCCTGACCTGCTGGGACCGGAACAGCTTGGCCATGAGCAGTGCGGCCCTTTTTATTTTTCCGTGGTGCTGGAAGAAAAAACCCTGCGCTTTGAATTCCTGGTGCGCAGCGCCGACAACATGCACTGCACCTGTATTGCCTGGGCCACCGCGGCCCAGCGCTCGTTTGTCCTCGATTTCGCCGACCGGCTTCTGCTGGAGGAGATGATCAGGGCCTAGAATCCGAACATATCACCGTGCCGTTTATGGTAACTGGTGATATGATCCCGGACCGGCAACACGGTGGCTCGCCAACTGTAGTTGATCGAGATCGAGATTGCTGCCGGCGATTACCGGCCAGCTCTCGCGGGATCGACGCGTGTTGGCGGTTATAATCAAAGGAGGGCAACAATGTTTGTCCAGTCGCCAGATGATCGACGGGATACTATCCGGGTCAATTTTATTACCGATGTAAGCATTACCCTGCCCCGGCAGGATATGACCATCCGGGGTGAATTAAGAGATCTGAGCATGAGCGGCATGTCCGTTCATACCATGGAACAGGTTGCGGCCAGCTCCCCCTGCACGGTAAAAATTCTGCTTAACGGCCGCTATTCCCAGCTGGTCATCAACAAACTGGAAGGCGAAGTGATGCGGAGCGAACCCGGCATTATGGCGATCAAATTCCGCCATAAATTTAACTGGCAACCGCTTTTTCACGACTACGGCAGCCGGCGGCAAAAAAATCACGGCCCCTTGGTTTTCAACTGATCATGGTGAGAAGACTTCGCATATCGACAGCAAGAGCCTTTCAGGCCCCGGGTGGTGACGGCAGCGCCTTTTTGACCTTTACTTCATAGGCGGACAGGACAAAAAGTGTGGCCAGGGGCAAGGTAAACAGGACACCGATAATAACGGACTGGCCCATGGAGACCAGGCCGATATAGACCGCCACAACGACCAGATGGTCGACCACGGGTTTTTCCATAGCCAGGCGGCTACTCTCCCGGATTGCGTCGACGAGTCCCATTCCCCGGTCCGTCATCAGCGGCAGCATATAGAGGCAGAAAAACGTGGCGACCAGCCCTATAACGATCCCCGGCAGAAACAGGACGACCAAACCGAGCATGATTGCCAGAAACAGGAGAACTGTAAAGCCGAGCAGGGGCCAGAAAAGCCCCATATAAGAAAAGAGATCGCGAACCTCGGGCTTCCTTTGCTCCCGCAGGGCAAGCAGCAGTGACTGGGTATACCCGGCAATGGCCACCGGCTGCAGAATACCCAGGGTGATAATGGCGACCCCGATCAGGACCACGGTATTGAGCAAAATCGCCGGCAGAAAATTGGTAAATATTTTCCAGACCCGTTCAAAAAGATCTTTAAAGTCCATAATATTCCTCCGGGATTACAAAAACAACTTCACATTTCCCTGGATCCGTGAGCGTTCGAGAACTGGTGCGATATCAACGAGTTGTCAACGCAGCAGATGCGCCGTTATCGGGCGCCCCGCAGGGCGGCGCGGTGCAGACCAAAAAATACGTTTGCCCTGCAATAATAATACAATAAATTCCACAGAACGTTGCCGGAGGGACATCCGGCAGGCGGTCATTGAAAAAGGTTGTCAACCACGTCCCTGAGCGTTTGCACGCCGATGACCCGCATGGCTGAACCCGGACCGGCATCAAGATGCTGGGTATTGGAGTCCGGCATGAGAAACTGTTTGAAACCGAGGCGCTCCGCCTCGCGCAGCCTCATGTTCATCTGGCCGATGGCCCTGATTTCCCCGGCCAGGCCGACCTCGCCGCAGACCACAATGGCCGGCGCCACTGTTTTTTCAAAAAGGCTGGAAAGCAGCGCCACCACAACGCCCAAGTCAAGTGCCGGCTCGTCAATGCGGATACCGCCGGCTATGTTGAGAAAGATGTCGTGGTCGTACAGGGTCACGCCGATTTTTTTTTCAAGCACGGCCGTGAGCAGGGCCAAACGTTGCGGGTCGGCGCCGATCGCGGTGCGCCGTGCCGTGCCCAGGCTGCTGGGGCTGACCAGGGCCTGGACCTCGACCAGGATCGGCCGGGTCCCCTCGATACTGGGCAGCACCACCGAGCCCGGCACATTGACCGGGCGCTCGGCCAGGAACAGGGCCGACGGATTATCCACCTCGGCCAGGCCGCTCTCCTTCATTTCAAAGACCCCGATCTCGTTGGTCGG
>VAPG01015859.1_pt1 | contig 26945 bp, 22 predicted proteins | sample 3393851 | NCBI WGS metagenome assembly VAPG01 (sample SAMN08290438, study PRJNA428436) | hydrothermal vent metagenome | isolation source: Deep-sea hydrothermal vent chimney | place: Atlantic Ocean: South-mid Altantic Ridge | depth 2194 m m
GCCCATGCTTATAACTACGGGCATGGCTTCAAAAGCACGTCTTGATTCTGAGCTGGACGTAAAGCCAGAGGGCACAAGCAATTAATAGAGGTGCCCTAAAGATAACATTATTCATGTCGCCCATATTCGCGGCGCTACCGCCTCACGGTCAAGCAACATCGGGCGCAGTGTTTGCCAGACTGATGTTAGCTGGTGTTTTATTTTTTCATTGTTACTACCCAGTACGCGCATCACTAACAACCCGTCAATAAGTGTCATCGCCGCAAGTTTTGAAACACCCAACTCAAACAATTTATTTCGCGCACTTTCAAGATGAGTCTCGTCGCAGGGAAAAGCCAGTAATGTTGCCTGCATTGCCTCACCGCGTAAACCGGCAGCCGCCTTCAGCATTTGCTGATTGAGCACCCGCTGGTTTTCCACCAGTATTAAGTTTTTATTGTGATGAAACACCAGTCGAGAATCAAAAAAACCAAAGTCAAAAAGTTCGCCACTGCTTGGGCGACCCAAACAGGTTATGTCCCAACCAATAAATATTCCATCGCCCACTACCTCAATGTGAGTGCGAACATGTAAGCGAGCGCCGGCAAATAAAATATTTTCCTGCGGTAACCATTCCAGACTGGCACCGGCTTCGACCTGTAGATTTTGATCAAACATCGCCCAGTGACCGGCGCTTAAATAAAACTTACCCGAACCGGGCGTGGTGCAAAGTGCCTGCGCGCCGTTGTTTACCTTTACCTCAATGTTCAGCTGATCGCCACCAACAACACCACCTGGGGGGTGTAATATATAGGCATGCGCAAGACTGTCTTCGGGATAAAAAGGACGTTGCACACGCAACGGGCCAAAATGGTGACACTGCCCTAAAACAGTTTTTGAGCGAACCTGATTAAAAGACAGTTGCAGGTGAGCACGCCAGCCGTTGACATCACTAAGGCGATGCGCCTGTTTCATACCGTCAGATATTCCTTGATCAATGAATCTGAAAGCTCGTTCACCTGACCATCCGCCACCCGGCGTCCCCGATCAAGGATGCAAAAGGTATCCGCCACTTTTTTTACAAAATGTAATTTTTGCTCCACCAATAAAACAGTCATGCCTATTTCCTGATTTAGCTGACTGATGACGCTACCAATTTCGGCAACAATATTGGGTTGAATGCCTTCTGTGGGTTCATCCAGAATGAGCAGTTTCGGGTCGATCACCAGAGCGCGACCAATAGCCAGTTGTTGTTGCTGACCACCGGACAAATCACCGCCTCGACGCTGGCGCATTTCTTTTAATACAGGAAACATATCATAGATAAAATCGGGAATATTTCGCGCTTTATCATTGCGTGCGGGCAAACCGATTTGCAAGTTTTCTTCAACCGTGAGCAACGGAAATATCTGTCGCCCCTGCGGCACATATCCAATGCCAGCCCTGGCTCTTTGTTCCATCTGCATTTTATGCAGCGCGATATCCTGATATTTTATTTCACCGGAATCCAGAGATAAAGCGCCCATGATACAGCTAAGCAAGGTGGTTTTGCCAACCCCATTTCGCCCCATGAGGCAGGTACATTTTCCTTCCGGCACCTCAAGATCAATATCCCACAGAATATGACTCTGCCCGTAATACTGGTTCAGGCCGTGGATGCTTAACATGTTATTCAATGCTTATTTACTCCGCTCTATTTCATTCACTATTATTGCTGCTATTCTTTACTCACCAAGATAAACCTCGATAACACGCGAATCCGCCTGCACTTCGGCCATGGTTCCTTCAGCCAGTACCCCACCCTGATGCAGAACCGTTACTTTGTTTGCGATGGAGCGGACAAAATCCATATCATGTTCAACCACAATCACCGAATGTTTGCCTGCCAGCGAAGTCAATAGCTCTGCCGTACGTTCCATTTCCTGATGGGTCATGCCCGCTACCGGCTCATCTACCAGCAGCAGAGCCGGGTTCTGCATTAGCAACATACCGATTTCCAGCCATTGCTTCTGGCCATGAGAAAGTTTTCCCGACGGGCCTTTGGCTAATTCGGTAAGCCCGGTAATGTTCAGCACTTCATCAATCAGGTCACGCTGTTCGCCGTTAATACGTGCCACAAGCAAAAGCAAAACACGTTTATCCTGAAGCATGGCAAGTTCGAGATTTTGTGCCACTGAAAGATTTTCAAAGATGGTGGGCTTCTGAAATTTACGGCCAATGCCCGCTTCGGCAATTTCCGGCTCGTCCATCTCCAGCAGGTTAAGACGTTGACCAAACCAGGCCTGCCCCGAATCCGGCTGTGTTTTTCCGGTAATGATGTCCATCATGGTTGATTTGCCCGCACCATTCGGCCCAATAATGCAGCGCAGCTCCCCGGTTTCAATATAGAGATTAAGATCGTTAATGGCCTTGAAACCATCAAAACTTTTATTCAGGCCTTCCAGGTACAAAATAATATTATGACTCAGATCCAGGTCGGGCGGCACCGCTGGAATCAAAAAATCGAACACCTGATCACGTCGGGAAAATTCGCGTAAAGCCTGTAGCTGTTTCATGCTTTTGCCCTCTTCATACCTTGTATTCCAGCAATGCCTTTTGGCAAATAAAGTGTCACTAACACAAATAGCGCGCCCAGTGCATAGAGCCATATTTCGGGCAGTGCTGCGGTGAAATAAGTCTTAGAGTAGTTGACTAATAACGCGCCTATAATAGCGCCATACAAAGTATTTCGCCCACCAATGGCAACCCAGATAATTAGCTCAATTGAATTTAATGGCGAAAATTCACCGGGATTAATAATACCGACCTGTGGCACATATAGCGCACCAGCAATGCCCGCCACAACTGCAGAGAAAACAAAAATCCATAACTTGATGTTTTCAACCCGGTAACCGATGAAGCGGCTGCGACTTTCCGCATCACGAATCGCCACGCAAACCAGACCAAGTCGTGAACTAACAATATAACGACTCACCACATAAGCGATAGCAAGCGCCGTAGAAGAAGCCAGAAATAAAGCAATACGGGTACTGTCTTCGCGCAGATTAAAACCCAGGATATCTTTAAAATCGGTGAGACCATTATTGCCGCCAAAACCCATTTCATTTCTAAAGAAAGCAAGCATTAAGGCGTAGGTCATGGCCTGAGTAATAATAGATAAATACACGCCGGTAACACGTGAGCGGAAAGCTAAAAAACCAAACACATAAGCCAGCACACCGGGAACCAAAATAATCATAATGGCCGCAAACCAGAAATGATCAAAACCAGTCCAGAACCATGGCAACTCATCCCAGTTTAAGAAGACCATGAAGTCCGGTAAAACCGGGTCGCCATAAACACCACGATCGCCGATCTGACGCATGAGATACATACCCATGGCGTAACCGCCAAGAGCAAAAAAAGCACCGTGTCCCAGACTGAGAATGCCCAAATAACCCCACACCAAATCCGCCGCCAGTGCTAACAGCGCATAGGTAAGATATTTTCCCAACAGAGTAACGGTATAAGTGGAAACGTGAAAAATATTACCTTCGGGAACAACCAGGTTAAGCAGCGGTACCAATATACTCACCGCCAGTAAAATACTCAGTAACCAGATACCGGGCTTGTCTTTTTTTAAAATAGTTAACATAGTCATCATTAATCTTCCGACGCTCGACCACGCTGTGGAAATAAACCTTTTGGACGTTTTTGAATAAATAAGATAATAAATATCAGTACGATAATTTTTGCCAGCACCGCGCCAGCCCAGGGTTCGAGTATTTTATTGATAACCCCGAGGCTCATACCCGCCACCAGTGTGCCCCATAAATTACCAACCCCGCCAAACACCACCACCATAAAGGAATCGATGATATAAGCCTGACCGAGGTTAGGGCCAACGTTGGTCAGCAGACTTAATGCCACACCCGCAAGACCGGCGATACCAGAACCCAGACCGAAAGTCAGGGCATCAACCCATTCCGAGCGCACACCCATTGCGCGCGCCATATTGCGATTTTGTGAAACCGCTCGCACCTGCAAACCGAGCAGGGTTTTTTTCATCACCAGTATTAACGCAACAAATACCAGCAGGCAGAAAACAATGATGTAAAGACGGTTCCAGGTGAACGCCAGCACATCATTTAATTGCCACGCACCAGACATCCATTGCGGTGTTTCGACGCTGCGGTTAAGAGGTGAAAATATGGAGCGCACGGTCTGCTGCAAAATTAAACTGACACCAAAAGTTGCCAGCAATGTTTCCAGCGGTCGGCCATAAAGATGACGAATCACCCCACGTTCAATCACAATACCCACCAGACCGGAGACAATAAAGGCAGAGGGGATGGCAACAATAATCGATAAACCAATTTGCTCCGGCATAATAAGTTGAATGACATACGTTGTGTACGCGCCTATCATCATTAATTCACCATGAGCCATATTGATGACGCCCATAACGCCAAAGGTAATCGCCAGACCAATGGCCGATAAAGCCAGCACAGAGCCCAGACTAAGGCCAAAGAATATGGTTTCTGCTTTGGCGTAAATATTCCGTTGTCCGTTTATTTTATTAATAGCCCGCTGGCTTTTCTTTTCAAGAATTTTGTTATCTGTCTGGTAATCACTTAGCGCATTCATAGCCGATGAATTAAGGCTGCGACTTAAAGTCTCGATAGCTTTGCCCTGCGCAACGTCATCACCGAAACTAAGTGCTGTTATTGCCAGCAATGTATTCATCACATCTAGAACCTTAGCGTCGGTTTCTTTACTAATTATTTTGTTAATGAGCTGCGCTGATTCTGCTTTCGGGTTTTTTAATAATTCATGCACAGCAGCCAGACGGATATCCGGGTTATCACTGTTAAGTTGCATGGCGGCGAGAATTTGACGAATCTGACTTCTTAAACGATTATTGATTTTTACTTTTTTAAAACCGCGTTTGTTTTCCTGAGTCGTTTTCGAGGAATCATTCTGAGCATCCAGCAGTGGCGTAAAAGTATAACTTTCCCCCACTTCCATCATAATAAACAGTTGTTTACTGTTTTTAGAATAATACAGTTTTCCATTGAGCATGGCATCAAATGCAGTGTTAGCTTCAGCTGGGCTTTGTTTAGCAATAAACTCAATAGCTGCTGATTTTTTGTTGTAATTTTTAGAACTGAGAACTTTCCAGTGTTCTTGCAGCGTGTTGTTATCGGGTACATTTTCTCCTGCAATCAAAACATGAGAAAACCCCAGGAAAATGGTGACGCACATTAGCAATGTTGTCAGTCTTTTTAAATTAGCGCTAATCACATTCTGCATTGTGCGTAAATCTCATTGAAAAAATATAAATAGATAAAAGGAGGGGATTACAGATTATGCCGCAGGAGTCATTTAGCTTGTAATCTGTATCCCCAAATTCAAAAATAACTAATAAATATTGTTATCGGTGTAATGGCAAAGCCGTTAAGAAAAAGCGTAACAGAGATATAAAAAACCTGTTACGCGATTACTCAGTGCCTTCTAGTAATTCTGACCACTACACTTTTTAGTCTTAACATTATAATTACCGCAAGACAGTGGCGCACGCCAGTCAGCAATCAGGTCACGCGAACCGGGCAGAAAGTCTGACCAGGCATCACCAGCAACAAGGCCCGTTGTTTCCCAAACCACATCAAACTGGCCATTCTCCTGAATCTCACCAATTAATACAGGTTTAGTAATGTGGTGATTTGGCATCATCGCTGAGTAACCACCCGTCAGATTAGGCACGGTAATACCAATCAGTGCTTCACGTACAGCTTTAGGGTCGGCAGTACCAGCTTTTTCAACCGCTTTTACCCACATATTAAAACCAATGTAATGCGCTTCCATTGGGTCGTTGGTGACACGTTTTTTGTCTTTAATAAACGTGCGCCACTGACCAATAAACGCTTCGTTTTCATCTGAATCAACACTCATGAAATAATTCCATGCCGCCAGATGACCCACCAATGGTTTCGTATCCAGACCAGATAATTCTTCTTCACCAACCGAGAAAGCAACGACTGGAATATCTTCTGCTGAAACGCCCTGGTTGCCCAGTTCTTTATAGAAAGGCACATTAGCATCGCCATTGATAGTAGAAACCACTGCGGTTTTCTTACCCGTGCTACCGAATTTTTTTATATCCGAAACAATCGACTGCCAGTCAGAGTGACCAAAAGGCGTGTAGTTGATCATGATGTCTTTATCTTTAACGCCTTTCGATTTCAAATAAGCTTTAAGGATTTTATTGGTCGTACGAGGATAAACATAATCCGTTCCCGCCAGCACCCAACGTTTCACGCCGATATCATTCATTAAATAATCAACCGCAGGGATTGCCTGTTGATTCGGAGCCGCACCTGTGTAAAAAACATTTTTAGAAGACTCTTCGCCCTCATATTGTACGGGGTAAAATAAAAGGCTATCCAGTTCTTCAAAAACCGGCAGCACTGATTTACGTGATACCGAAGTCCAGCAGCCGAAAACCACATCAGTTTTATTTTTGCTGATAAGCTCACGCGCTTTTTCAGCGAACAGTGGCCAGTTTGAAGCCGGGTCTACCACAACCGCTTCCAGTTTCTTGCCAAGCAAACCGCCTTTTTTATTTTGCTCCTCAATCAGCATCAACATGGTGTCCTTCAGGGTTGTTTCTGAAATCGCCATGGTGCCGGATAATGAGTGCAAAATACCGACCTTGATTGTTTCTTCGGCTGCGGCCAGTCCTGACCCCGCCAACGATGCAGCGGCCATCACGGTGACAATCGCCAGCTTTTTAAAGTTATTCATTTTCATCTTAAATTTTCCTCTAAGTTTTAAATACGGGGTTTAAATCTGGAACTGCATACCAAATAAAATGGCATTGCTGTCTGCACCCTTGGCACCACTACCATTGGCATCGCCAGTGGTGTAGTTAAGATTCAACCTCATGTTATGCCCGGATATCACATAGTTAGCACCCAGTTCAGTCAGCGAACTGCTGTCACCAACTGAAGGACTGTTTGCGGTATAACGGACATAGGGTTGCAATTGCCCTGGGCCATATTTAGGCCCCATCAGGTAGGCAAAACTAGCGAAATAAGCATTGCCGTCAAACATGCCGAAAACAGGAACTATCGCGTCAGTGGATATATCAAGAGACTTGTATTCTGCTTCTACAGTAACCGCTGCACCATTACCCAAAGGTTTTTCAAACAGGCCGTCAACAGAATAACCCTTGAACGATCCAGACTGTGCCGCCGAGCCATAACCGTCGCTCTGCGACTGGGCAGCAATTGCCAGCGTTAGAATGTCACCGCCTTTGCCAAAATAGGTACTACTGGTGTAATAACCCGGGTTAGATTCGTTGTCGAGAAAGTTATAGGCCAGACGGGTAGCAAACAACGGCGCATCAGACTGGTTAGCCACACCGCTGTAACCATCAAAGATACCAACCGCATACTGGAATTTGCCGATGGTGCCCCAGGCGGTAACACCCTCGTCACGGCCATAGGTACCTGCCACCCCGTTGGCACCATTGCTAAGATCATTGTCAGCAGGATAAGCAGGGATAGTGTACTGCCCCCAGTTAAGACCATAAAACGGCCCATTCATTAAAATACGGTCAGCAGGCACTAACATACGCCCCATCCAGACATTGAACTTACTGCCCGGTTCGTACTGAATAATGGCATCTAGCACGCCATATTCGCCCCACATTTTGTCCGTGCCGAAATAAAATTTGAAGTCTTCCGTCGCCTGCGCAGCAAAATACAGCCGCATATTTTCCATGTTGAAGTCACTAGACCGGCTGCTGCCATCGGGGGCAGCTTTACTTTGACTACCGATGGAAGTGCGCAATCCAGCACCGACACTGATCCAGCGCGTATCATCAATTTGAATTTTTCCACCGGCTAGAACCGGTGCACTACTGGCAGCGATTATGCTGCCAATAAGAAGGGATTTCCCAAATACATTACTCATTTGCATTATTAGATTCCTGTTGCTGTGGCCCAGAGGCCGGTTAAAGTTAAAGGTAAAAACCAGACCTGATTAGAGCTTTCCCTTTTAAAACAAAAATATATAAACAGGTCACAAGCTGTTAATTTTATGAACTGATTCACAGGCAATCCTATGCTGGCTTTATGGCTACCGAGTTTAATCACAGTCTGCTTTGTGCAACATTCGGCAAGTGGCGCAGAGGTATACGTCAAATGACGCATGGCGCAAAAATTGCTTATAGGTTATTTAACCTGAATGAATAACCATATATTTTGCAGCCGGCTATCGAATGATTTCAAAACCGCATGAGTAAAGACGCACTATTAATTCGTCGTGAATACAACAAATGGGTAGCAAATGAGACCCTGGAAGACTATGCCCTGCGCTATACCGCAAAGCAGGCTCGACGCTGGTCAGCCGGCTCGGTGGCGAACACCGCATTAGGCATTGTTTCATTTTTAGCACTGGAGGCGATTGGTGGTGCCATCACTCTCAACTATGGTTTTACCAATGCCATGTGGGCCATTCTTGTCGTTGGTATTATTATTTTCCTGTCCGGTTTACCGCTATCCTATTACGCTGCGCGTTATGGCGTAGATATCGATTTACTCACCCGTGGCGCGGGTTTCGGCTATATCGGCTCAACCATTTCGTCGCTGATCTATGCCTCTTTTACCTTTATCTTCTTTGCCCTGGAAGCGGCCATCATGTCGATGGCGATTCACATGATGATTGATATTCCTCTGCCTCTGGCATATGTGATCAGTGCGGTTGTCATCATTCCTCTGGTCACCCACGGCATCAGTCGAATCTCCTTGTTTCAGGCCTGGACCCAGCCGATCTGGCTGGTTTTACAGATATTACCGCTGGTGTTCATCGGCCTGCATGAGTCAACGGCTTTGGCTGACTGGGTGGCTTTTCCCGGTGTTGATGCGGTGGGCGGACAAGGCTTTAATCTGCTCCTTTTTGGTGCAGCAGCGGCGGTTATTTTCCCTCTAATAGCGCAAAATGGTGAACAGGCCGATTTTTTACGGTTTTTACCCGTCAAGGAACACTGCAAAAAAAGCCACTGGTGGATGGCGGTTATTGGTGCCGGGCCAGGCTGGGTTTTATTCGGCATCATAAAACTATTCATCGGCTCATTTCTTGCGGTTCTTGCATTGCGCCATAATCTGTCACCTGACCTGGCCAGCGACCCGGCACATATGTATACCGTGGCTTTCAGTTACATCACCTCAAACCCGGATATGGCGCTATGGCTGGCGGGTATTTTTGTGATTATTTCGCAACTGAAAATCAATGTCACAAACGCCTATGCCGGTTCCATCGCCTGGGCGAATTTCTTTTCCCGCCTCACCCATAGTCACCCTGGACGGGTGGTCTGGCTAGTCTTTAACGTGGCGATTGCACTGATGCTGATGGAGCTGGGGCTTTACCAGGCCTTTGAAACCATTCTGATTACTTATGCCAGCTTAGTTGTGGCATGGATAGGCTGCGTGGTGGCCGACCTTGTTATCAACAAGCCATTAGGTTTAAGCCCGGCACATATCGAATTTAGACGTGGTCATCTGTATGATATTAATCCGGTAGGTGTGGTTTCAATGGTCATTGCATCCAGCGTTGGCATTGCCGCCAACCTCGGTGTGTTTGGCGATATTGCCGAGGCGCTGGCAGCATTTTTATCTTTATCAATACCGTTTATCACCGTACCACTTATTGCCTGGCTGACCCAGGGACGATTTTATCTTGCACGCTCAGAAGATGAAGCTGAAATAGAAAAGTGTCGGCACCAGTGCGGGGTATGTGAAAACTCATTTGACCATGAAGATATGAGCCATTGCCCAAGTTATGCCGGTTCCATTTGTTCGCTGTGTTGCGCGCTGGATGCACGTTGCGGAGACCAGTGCCGGCCGAACGCACATTTGGCCGCACAAACCAATACCTTCTTTAGCCGCATATTACCCGAATCCATCAATCTGCAACTGCATTCCGTCACCGGGCACTTTCTTGCGATATTTATCATCACTGGCGGCATTATTGCAGGGCTGCTAAGCATTGTGCTGTACGCACAGAAAAATAAATCACTGGAAGACCTGGTGCTGATTAGCGGCACCTTATGGCAGGTGTTTTTTCTTTTTCTGTTATTAACCGGCGTGCTAATTTGGCTGTATGTACTGGCACAGAAAAGTGCGCGTTTTGCACTAAAAGAAACCCAGCTACAGACTGAATTACTAACTCAGGAAGTTAACGCGCATAAAGTAACCGCGATTGAACTTGCACAAGCACGAGATACAGCCAATTCTGCCAATCTTGCCAAGTCACGTTATTTATCTGGCGTTACGCATGAACTCAGAACACCATTAAATACTATTTTTGGTTATGCCCAGTTAATGGAGACAGATTCATTAGTAAATGCAAAAGCTCAAAAGATTGCATCGGTAATCAGGCGCAGTAGTGAACACTTATCAGATGTTATTGAAGGCTTGCTGGAAATTTCAAAAATTGAAGCGCGCAAACTTGATCTGCACCGAGATACCATTGATTTACGCTCACTGGTTCAACAGCTAGACGATATGTTTCGCCCCCAGGCCGAAAGCAAAGGACTGGATTTTATTATGCATTGCGCAACGGAAGTTCCCCAATTTATTTCTGCCGATGAGAAACGGCTACGGCAGATTTTGCTTAACTTAATATCCAATGCAATTAAATTTACCAGGCAGGGAAAAGTTGAATTACATATTGGTTACCGAAACCAGGTAGCTCGTATCTGCGTAAAAGACACTGGAATTGGTATTGCAAAAGAAAATCAACAACGCATTTTTGAACCTTTCGAACGAATACAGGAAGAGAAAACGCAGGGTATTGGCGGTACCGGTTTGGGTTTATCAATTAGCCGACTGCTAATAGAAATGATGGGTGGCAACCTTGAAATAGTCAGCCAGCCCGATGTTGGAAGCGAATTTTGTTTAAAACTTTATTTACCTAGCGTTAATGAGGTTCTTACAGTAAACCAGAAACAGATAAACATACAGGGCTATGAAGAACGAGCACAACAAATCATAGTGGTTGATGATGAATCCACTCATCGAAATTTAATATATGAATTTCTACAGCCACTGGGTTTTATTATTCATCAGGCCGAATCGGCAGAAAAAGCCCTGCAATTACTTAAGGAACAAACCATCGATTTATTCCTGCTTGATATTTCCATGCCCGGCATGAATGGCTGGCAGTTACTGGCAGAACTGCGCAATCGCGGATTTAACGCACCGGTCATTATGATCTCTGCAGACTCCTACGCGAACGCACCCCAGTCACAAAAAAACGCAAACTATCAGGCGTATATCAGTAAACCCGTTCGGCTGGAAAACCTGCTAAAACAATTACAACGCTGCTTAAATTTACACTGGCGTAGCGAACAGAAAACACCGCACTTAACCGATGAACCACTGAAAACAATTAGTGATGCGGATATCGAATTACTTGCTTCATTAAGAGAGTCTGCAAAAATAGGCTACCTGAAAGGTGTGCTTGAATGCACTCAACAGCTTGAAGCAACCACCCCCCAGGCGTCATGGCTAACAGAGTTAAAAGAATTAGCAGACAGGTGCGATCTAAATAAAATTATAAACACAATCGATAAACTCCTCAAGCAGAAAACCGGCGCTGACTAATGCAAAAATTTTTCGATAAAACGACAGTGCTAGTGGTTGATGATTCGCCCGAATCACTGGGCATGATCAACATGGCTTTAGATAAAGCGGGCATCGCCGTATTGGTTGCCCTTAATGGGCAGCAGGCAATGAACGTGCTAGAGCAAATTACCCCTGCGGTTATTTTACTGGACGCGGTTATGCCAGTAATGGATGGCTTTGAATGCGCCATTAAAATTCGTAAAAAATTACCGCTGATTCCTATTATTTTTATGACCGGTCTTAGCGAAGTCGAACACATCGTAAAGGCCTTCGATGCTGGCGGCAATGATTATATTATCAAGCCCATTCACCCGGAAGAACTGCTGGTTCGAATTCGCCAGCACACCAGCAACTCACGCATGTTAATTGAAGCGCAAAAAGCGCTGGATTCAATGCGTCAACATGTCTTCTGCATTGATAAAAAAGGCCGAATTCTATGGGCGACGCCAGAAGCACAAACATTATTAAATCAATATCTGCATGAAAACAACGAATCGCTAGAGTTGAGTGACCGGCTTAACCGCTGGTTGCCGAATGGTCAGAATGGACATAATTTGGCATTGCCGTTACAACAACAAAATATCGTGCTAACCGTGCATTATTTTAAACAGTCTGAAGAAGATGAGTATTTGTTAAAGATACAATCACCGAATGTTGCCATTGATCCGGCTATTTTAGAAGATAAGCTATCAATAACCTCCCGCGAAGCTGAGGTACTGCTATGGCTGGCCCATGGAAAAACAAACAGAGAAATTGCAGAAATTTTGCAAATGAGCCCAAGAACCGTGAACAAACACCTTGAGCAAATGTATCCTAAAATCGACGCAGACAACAGAACCATCGCAGCCTCTATTGCCATACAAAGCATTTTGGGTGTGAATATTTAAGCGAAACTAGCCATGAAAAAAGCTAAGCAGAAGGTAACATTTAACTTAAGGGCACCTCTATTAATTGCTTGTGCCCTTAACGAAGATTAACAAGTCGAATCATGTTTCCGCAGTAAAACCAAACGCTTTATCGTGAACATACACCAGCTTGCATTCGTCGATATAATTCGCATCATGAATACGGTTCGCTTTTATGTAACCGGTCTCACCTTTATTAAGAAAAACTTTCTCACCGTCTGCAACAAGCCCTGTTGACGTTTTTGTGTAAAACTGTATCGACATCCTGCCTTCGATCACCACCGTCATGTCATCACCGGGATGTGAATGTGGTGGTTCACTGCTACCAGCCTGCCACTGCTCCAGCATCACTTCAGCACCATCAGGATTTGTCGGATAGGTGGTGCGCACGGTAAAACCCGCTGGCGTATCCACTACAGAAACATGCTTACTCCAGACCGCACTGCTATTGGCATCAACTTCTTTTATTTCAATATCACTCATAGTTTTTATTATTTTGGTTTTGGTGAATTGATTTTACTACCAATCTACGATGCAAATAACACCCTGCCAACAGGGTGATAATTTACCGCTTTAACCGTCAGGTTTTACCAGTAAACACCAAACACCGTCACTTTCTCCGGGCCACCATAATTCATAAATTCAAACACTGATTTATTCTGCCCGTTTTCGATGGTGGCGTTAAGTTTTCCGTTTCTGCTTCTGAAGGTCAGCGTTGCACCATCTTCGCTCTGATATTTTTTATTCAGCTCAACAGGACTATCAACAGTAAACAAACCATAAAGCTTATGAGCGGCTGTGTTACCCGAAACCACCAGCACACCATCTTCTTTGCTGACATAAAAACTTTCTACCGCTGTCACCACCCCATCACCTGCCACAACACAGGCCGTCAGCGAGGACAACAGCATCAACAAAATACATATTGTTCCAGTACGTTTTATTAAATACATTTTTTTATCCCATTACCGTTAATTTATAAATGCTGAATGCAAGCACGGTCGATGACCAGTACGAGGTATGTGAAACAGCAAAGGTTTCACCCGCATTTAACTTATGATTTTTTACGCCGGGAAAACTGGCAGCTTTCAGGCCGCCTTTGATAGCGATGGGGTCACTGGGATAATAATAGTTGTGCCACTTAAACGGAAACGCGCTGTCCATCTCATTGCGCATACCCAGAAGATTTAAGGGACTGCCCAGTGTCACCAGCGCAGATACCGGAAGTTTATTCGCGCCACCTTTCAGCCTTTCTTCCTGCAAAACATCGGCGGCAATCACTGAACCCAGACTATGACCGATGACGATGCAGTTAGGATGCAACTTGATTACATCACGCACCGCTTTTCGTATTCGCCTGCCATTAACGCCCAGATAGAGCGGCACGTCAGTAAGTAAATCCATGGCTTCATTGGTCAGCCATCCGGGCACGCTAAAACGTTTGGTAATATATTCAATCACCGCATCGGCGGTATTATTTTCAGATTCCCAGAGTGCTTCCTGCCAGTAAATCCCGTCAGGATTTTTAGGATCGTTCACTGCTTTCACTTTTTTTATGGTCTCGAACGGACCAACGCGAGTGACCGGCCGCGAAACCTCATCGACGTTTCGCGACAGCACTGTCGAAAATCCCGCCCGGTCTTTATTTTCACCAGAACCAATACCATGAACCACAACAACCGGTAACAAAAGGTCATTCATTTTCATACTCCTTTATTAAAATGTTGCATTTTGAAACATCATGCAGCGATGTAATTACTGCCTACCAGTGGCGAAACACTATACTACTGCCTGTAAAAAAAATCACCCTTCACCATGACGTGACATTTTTTTAAGTTGCCGATTTATCAACACGCTGACGAAAATAAAAACCAGCCCCGGCAGGGCAAGAATATGATGCGCGCTTATCAGACTGCCCAGCAAACAATAAAAGCCGATGGCACCGCTAAGCCGGCTGGCAAATTTACGGCCGCTGGCTTTTAAAATGAGAAACGACAACGCCGGCAACAACATCGCGAGCAACCATGCCAGCGCAATATTTCCGTCCTGGCCGTAAAACAACTGATACTGCCAGTTCTCGGTGGAAAAAATAATGGATATCAGATAAAGCCAGAAAACCCAGAAGATAGAAAATGGCAGATAGGTCACCACTATCAAAAAAAATAATTTATCCGTCAATTTAATCATTGCTTCTCATGTCAACACGCCAGGAACATAACGCCTCATCCTGCCACATAAGCACCTGTGGAAACAGTAATACAGGTCATGAAACAGCACTTCATTGAAATTTATCCAGCTGCCTTTTTCTGATTGATATAAAAACCTGCCAGATAGTGCTGCCGAGCCCTATAGAAATCAAGCCTTTAGACGATTATATAACTGAGGCGACAATTTTTATCGCAGCCACAGACCACACCATGCCCGTTTAAAGGCCTGACATCAAGCTTAAGCGCTTGTTTTTTGTGGCAATTTTTTAATAACAGAACAGGTCTATAGCAATGTGCATAAATGACTCAAACCACACAAAAAACGGCAGCAGAGATAACGTGTTACCCGCTGCTTTTAAAAACAGCTGCCGATTTACAGGTATTTTAACCGCCTGCCTGCTGTTTACCGCATGCGACTATGACAACGCAGACGTGCCCGTCTTACCCGACGAAGCCAATGATCGCGTTTCGATAACCAACAATCTGGATGCGTTGAATGCGCGTGTTTCATACACTGATGAAATCATTGTCATCGAAAATAATTCGCCAGCCGCTTTAAAATTGCCATCAGCGGCAAGACGGGCATCCACGATCTCATTAAGGCTTATCGCACAAATGCAGCCGCCGGTAGTGGATGGTCAGTTAGTGCAGGCAACGTCTGTATCACTCGCAGGTGGTTCCGCCGTTATCAGCTACAACATGCGGGGCGCACCTCGCCTGGGTGCCGTTGACTGGATCAGTCGTTTTGCTATCTTTCATCCTCGCCTAACATCCAGCATTACTTTTGCAGACTCTGATATTAACGCAGTCCACTCTGATGGCCGATATGTCTACACTGCGGTAGCAACGGATTCTGTAGACTACCCGTTTCCCGCCGTCATAGAACGCCTCAAAATCAAGTTTCGAAGCACCACTTTACAGGACAATGCTCGTGCTCCACTAACCAGCTTTGCCGCCACCAGCGTATTACCCGTAGGAAATGTGGTCTACGCAACCTCTGGAAACACAGGCGGTATATACGCCTTTGATGCAGCCACCCTTGCTCCATTAGGCGAATTTCCACTACATGATGCACGCTGGGTCGCAGTCGATGACGTTAACGGTCGTCTGGTTGTCGCACAGGGAACACCGGGCACACTTTCCATCTTTGAAGAAGGTATTTTTCCGGGTGGCTCAATGAATCTGATCAACACCTTTAACTTCCCAGGTGCTGACATAGCAGAATCAAAATCTACCGTTGAAGTCACCGGTGGCAAGGCATTCATCGCTGCTGGCCCGCAGGGTGTGCAGATTATGTGTCTTAATGACGGCTCTATTATTGGTTCAGTTGCACGGCCTGACCCTGCCAGTCTGGGACTCGACCCAGCGGTCGTGGTCACCAATGCAGTATCTGTATATAAAGATTTGATGTTTATCTCCAACGGTGAAGCCGGTGTCTATGTTGCACGCAGCACGGGGAATTTCTCAGACAATAATTGTGCCACTCAAAATATCACGATGCTGGGCAAACTACGTTTTGGTGACCTGCAGTCGGCCAATCACGTCGCTTACAGGTCGGGATACCTGTTCGTGGCAGCCGGTCTGGGTGGTGTAAAAGTGGTTAGAGTAAGAGTTGGAAGGTAAATAATATGGTGCCGGTTTTCAGAACTGGTGCAACAAGGCTCATGGTGCGAGCATGGTTCCGGTTACTACATGAGTAGAAACTGGCAGCCACCACACCAGGCAAATATTTGTAAAGATGGTGGCAGTAGTGAAAGAAGTTAATGTTAACAATGCGGGCAGAAATAATGCGTCCATTCTTCTGGTCGAAGATGATGACGTTACTGCTTACATGCTGACCTATCTGCTCAAACGCGAAGGCTATGATGTCACCTGTTTTTCTGACGGCCAGCAGGCTTACGATGCGATCAAGGAAGGCAATCCTTTTTCACTCGCCCTGCTCGACGTGATGATCCCGTATCGCAATGGTATCGAACTGATCTCACAGATTCGCTCACTGCCATCGTGGGACGCCACCCCCGTCATCATGATCTCTGGTAAATCTCAGGAGCAGGACATCATCAAAGCACTGGATGCCGGCGCCAATGATTATGTCACCAAACCTTTTCAGCCGGGTGAAGTACTGGCACGTATCCGCAATTCTGTTCCTGCACAATCATGAAACCGCTGCTTGTTTTTTCGCTTGTCGTTTTGTCTATACTGCATGGCTCTGTCGCCGTGGCAGGTACACAGGATTCCCACCTCAGCGACGCACAGCTTGCTATCGAAAATAAAAATTTCGTACAGGCGGAAACAATTTTGACGGATCATTTAACACACGCGACAGAAGATAACGAAGCCCGTTTTTTGCTGGCACGGGTTTTTTCATGGCAAAACAAATGGAGCGAGGCGCTTGAACAGTTCGACAAACTGCTGAAAAAAAAACCGGACAGTGCCGACCTGTTACTGGCCCGCGCCAACACACTGGAATGGATGGGGCTGCGTAAACAGGCCTTATACGACCTCGCCGAAGCACGTAAACTGTCGCCGCAATACGAACAGATCTGGCGCACCGAGATCGTCATTCTGCAACGCGACAACACACCTGCAAGCAGAAGCAAAGCATTCACACTTATTAAACAGGCCAAACAAAAGTTTCCTGAAAAAGACTGGGACAAACTACGCGTAGTCGAAAACAAAATCATCATCGAAAAAAACAGTTACGCTGCGGAATTTATCTACGGCTATGACAAGTTAAGCAACAACCGTTCACCCTGGTCAACACGTTCGGTAAAATTGAGCCAGGTGACACCGGACAAACATTTCTCGCACGTACAGCTGGACAGTATCGAACGTTTTGATCTGGAAGACTGGCAGCTCGGCGGCAGTTATGCCCTGCCACTCTCACAAAGCTGGAGTATTTATGCCGCCGCCAGCTACAGCCCGACACATAAGGTACTGGCAAACCGCATGCTGGACACAAATATCAGTAAAAGTTTTAGCAACGGCACAAGCCTGCACGCCGGCTTAAGCAACGCCCGCTACAATGAAACCAGCAGCCAGCAGATACATCTCGGTGGCGAACATTACTGGTCAGATTTCCGAGTGGCTTACACTTATCGACACATCAACGTACTAAATGCCGGCACCGGCGTAAACCACAATATTCAGGGCAACTATTATTATTCACCGGTCGACATGATCGGGATTTCGGCAGCCACTGGTAAAGACGTGGAGTTTGACGGCACACCCAATCCACCAATCAGTGATGTGCGCACCTATTCTTTATACGGCTACCACATGTTTCAACCACGCTGGTCGCTGATCTATTCAGTGTTTTATCACCATCAAGGAGATTTTTATAATCGCAATGGTTTTGTTCTCGGCATTAAATTCGATTTCTGATCCAGTGCTTTTTTACCTTGCCAGCGGCGTGGTAATCATCAATGCACTGGTCATCCTGCTGCTGATGCAGGTTATCAGCATCAGAATTTACGGTGTCTATCAACATCGTTCAGAAACTATCGGCCGCGAAATATGGCGACCGATACTGGCCGAGATGATGCAAGCCTATCCGGATAATATCCCGAAACTGCAGCGTAAACACCGCCATGTTTTTTTACACGAATGGAACAAATTTTATTTTATGTTACGTGGCGAAACCACCCACCGCCTGCAAAAACTGTCACGCCAACAGGGGCTGGATATAGTCGCCCGAAAATACATTGATAACCGTAATATGCGAAAAAAATTGCTGGGTATCGTCACCCTGGGGCACATGCAGGAATATTCGATCTGGGATAATTTGATCGATTTTGTTCACTCTGAACATTCAATACTGTCTTTAACCGCAGCGCAGGCACTGGTCGATATCGACAGTAAAACCGCGATACCATTTTTAATGCCACACATTATCAAACGCCACGACTGGCCGCTTGCCCGGGTTGCGATGATGATAAATTCTGCTGACAGTGCACAGTTAACCACCGCTCTCAGCAAAGCCATCGATGCGGCTTCCACAGAAGATATTCCGCATATATTAAAATTTCTCAGCTCCAGTTATTTTGATCCAGAGGTGAGCAAACTCTGTGACCGCCTGAGCACCAGTGATGATAATCGGGTAATCGCAACCTGCATCAAAATCGCAAAAGATGAACAAGGATTAATGCTGGCGAGAAAACATGCCAGCAACCCCGAGTGGTATATCCGTCTGCACGTCGCTACTGTACTTGGTCGAATGGGTTTGCAGGAAGACGTAAAAATTCTCATCAAATTAATGTCTGACGCAGAATGGTGGGTTCGCTACCGCAGTGCACAATCGCTGGCACAGATGCCTTTTATTCACACAGAAGATCTCACAAAGATACGCGACAATTTGCAGGATCGCTACGCCCGGGACATTTTGCAACAGGTTATTTTCGAGCAGGAGTTACACTAACATGCTGGAATATATAACCAGTCTTAACTGGATCTTTTTGCTCTATTTCATCGGGCTGCACGGCATGTATCTGTTACTCACTGTCAGCTCCATGCTATATCTGCCAAAATTCATGCGTGAACACAGCACGGTTGACCTGGCACCATTACACGCCGACTTCGAACCACCGGTGACGTTGATCGTTCCGGCCTATAACGAAGCCGAAACTATCGCCTCCTCCATCCGCTCGTTAATGCAACTGGAGTACCCGGTCTATGAAATCATCGTCATCAACGATGGCTCAAAAGATAACACGCTTAATGTATTGATCGAAGAATTCTCACTTCGCCCTTTCCCCGAAGTCTACCGTCGGCAACTTGATACCAAACCGGTAAACGAAATATACCGCTCCACCAAATTTCCCAACTTACGCATCATCGACAAAGACAACGGCGGCAAGGCAGACTCTATCAATACCGGCATCAATGCATCCTATTATCCCCTGTATTGTTGCGTTGATGCAGATTCAATCCTGGAACGCGACAGTCTGAAAAAAGTCGTACGACCCTTTATCGAATACCCGGAGACCGTTGCCAGTGGTGGCGTAGTTCGCATCTTAAATGGCTGCACCGTGAAAGATGGTTTTATTACCAAAGTAGGTTTACCGACAAACCTGCTCGCCCTGTTTCAGATCGTCGAGTATATGCGCGCTTTCATGTTCGGCCGACTGGGCTGGACACCGATGAACGCATTGCTGATCATCTCCGGTGCCTTTGGTGTGTTCCGTAAAGAAACCGTGATCGCTGCCGGCGGCTACAAAACAGACTGTATCGGCGAAGACATGGAGCTCGTGGTACGGTTGCACCGCACACTTATCGATCAGCAAAAACCGTACAAAATACATTTCATCCCCGACCCGGTGTGCTGGACCGAAGCCCCGGAAAAAGTATCGGTATTACAGAAACAACGTGTGCGCTGGCAGATCGGTCTGACCGAAAGTCTGACCATGAACCTCTCACTACTGTTTAAGCGCAAAGGTGGTTTCGTCTCCTGGCTGGCCTTTCCTTTCTTTTTAATCTTCGAATGTTTTGGCCCCATTCTTGAAGTGACCGGTTACTTCTTCGTGATCTATTCTTTTTATCTCGGTCTGATCCCGAACGAGTTTTTTGTGATCTTCATGCTGCTCGCCATCGGCATGGGCATGCTGGTGTCCGTGATCTCGCTATCACTTGAGGAGATATCTTTTCGTAGCAGTAACAGCGCACTGGAATTATTTATGCTGTTCTGTATCGCCATCATCGAAAATCTTGGCTACCGACAGCTCAATGCTTTATGGCGTGTCAAAGGCCTGTACAACTGGATGACAAAATCCGAACATTCCTGGGGCGAAATGTCGCGTAAGGCAAATTGGACAAACAATGCCGAAACGCCAGAAGCACTTGATAAACAAACCAACACCTGAGCCACCACAATAAATTATCGCAGCAATGCTGCCCCATCACGCGTTCAGCCCGGCCCTATCACGACAAATCGTTCAGTTATATTCTAATATAATTAATTAATTGATATGGATCATATAAATATTAACCTTTTTGATTACCATAACGGAACCAATTATTACCGCTATTAATTAATCACAAAGGTACCCACATAATGAGAAATCTACTAAGAACCTCTTTAGCCACAGCCATATTGATGAGTTTTGGGCCTGTCGCAGCATACGCAAGTGCTGATGGCATGATAATTATGGACAATGTAAAAGTGAAGGGAGAACTTCGCCCACGTTATGAGATGGTTGACGAAGACAACGCCCTGTCCAATGCAAACGCAGTTACAAATCGTTTAGTTATCGGCGTGAATGCAGACCTTTTTGGAACCAAATGGCTGTCCGGTTTTGCCGAAATGACGGACGTACACGCAGTAAACAATAACTACAACAGCACCAATAATGGGCGAATCGGAAATTCAGTGGTTGCCGACCCAGAGCAAACCCGTTTAACACAGTCCTACCTGGATTTTAAATTTGGCAAAACCCTTTTCAGAGCAGGCCGCCAGATTGTTAATCTGGATAATCTGCGTTTTGTTGGCTCAGTTAACTGGAGACAGATGCCGCAAACCTTTGATGCCTATGCATTAGTTGATAATTCTATCGATAATTTAAATTTACTGGTTGCTTATGCAACACAGGTAAATACAATTAAAGCAGGAAGCAGTAACAGCTTCCAGACCAGTACTATATTATTAAACGCCAAGTATAAAGCTTCGGACGCATTAGCGATAACAGGTTATGGTTATTTAATTGGTACTTTCCATGATACTTACGGCCTCGCCTTAACCGGCAAAACCGGCATGTCCGGTACAAAACTCAGCTATCGTGTGGAATACGCCATGCAGACGGATGCTTCAATGGAAACTGCAAATAATGGTAAGAATAAAGCCGATGCCGACTACATGAATCTAAAAGTCGACGCCAATATGTCAGGCCTTTTACTTGGCGCGATGTATGAAGTGTTGAGTGGCACCGACGGCACGGGTAGCAAAACCGCCTTCAGCACACCACTGGCAACATTGCATGGACAAAATGGTTGGGCTGACAAATTCCTCACCACACCGGCTGAAGGCCTAGTCGACATGAACGTGACCATTGGCTACAAAGCAAAAGGTTTCGGTGTTGCCAAGGCTATCTACCATGACTATTCCAGTGATGTCGGCAGCATCAACTACGGTTCAGAACTTGATCTGCTGTACAAAAATTCTGTGCCGGGCGTGAAAAAACTCACCGGCATGGTAAAAGCAGCTTTATATAGCGGCGGTGACAGCGTTACTTCCGTTAACGTCCCCAATCTGGCAACCGACAAAACCGTATTCTGGGTAATGCTGGATTACAAATTTGGCAGTTAATTAATTACCAACTTCGATGGAAGGCGGCGGGGCATTTTGTGCTCTCGCCGCCTTTTTTGTTGGCGCAATAAAATCATCATAAAACCATCACCTGTCCGTCATATCAGCCGTCTACTCTATAAGTTGAGCGAAACTTTATGAGTAGATCATGTTTAGTATCGAAACCGTTATTCAGACACAGTATCCCGCACTGGCGGCGAAACATAAAAAAATCCTTAGCCCGGTTATTGCCTTTTTGCGCACACTTTTTCATGAAACAGAAGTGCAGCAATTTGAGCAGCGATACCAGCACCTGAGCGGCATCGATTTTGTCGAACAGGTACTGGACTACTTCGACTTCACCTACAGCGTCAGCGAAAGAGATGTGGTAAAGATTCCGCCGCACGGAAAAATCGTCATCGTTGCCAATCATCCACTAGGCACGCTCGACGGCCTGGCGCTGTTGAAAATGGTGCACAAGGTTCGCCCCGATGTCAAAGTTGTCGCCAATCAGATGCTGGGCACTCTCAATGCACTGAAACCATTATTCCTCACCGTTGATAACATCGGTGGAAAAACCACGCGGGACAGCTTAAAAGAAATTATCGACTACGTTAAAAACGATTCAGCCATCATCATCTTCCCCGCCGGTGAAGTTTCGCGTTTAGGTCCAAAAGGAATTAAAGACGGTGAGTGGAGCAAGGGCTTCCTCAACATTGCTAACAATGCCAACGCCCCGGTGCTGCCGATTCATATCAATGGTCGCAACTCTTTTCTGTTTTACGCTTTATCCATCGTGGCAAAACCTATTTCAACCTTCTGGCTGGTACACGAAATGTTTAAACAGGAAAGCAAATCCATTATCTTCACCGTCGGCGAAAAAATCGAACGCGAAAACTATACGCAGAAAAATGTCAGCCTGCGCGACACTGCTGCCCTGTTTCGTCGTCACATCTATAAGCTGGCTGCAAACAAACCACCCGTATTTAAAACGCAGGAAGCCGTCGCCCACCCGGAATGCCGCCAGCGTCTGCGCAAAGAACTGACCAGCTGTGAGCGTCTCGGTGAAACCAGCGACAACAAACAAATCTACCTGTTCGAATATCGTGCAGACACATCCATCATGCGCGAAATAGGCCGCCTGCGTGAACTAGCGTTTCGTGCTGTTGGCGAAGGCACTGGGAAAAAACGCGATATCGACAAATACGATAGCTACTATATGCACCTGATACTTTGGGATGAGGGTGACCTGGAAATCGTCGGCGCGTACAGGTTATGCGATACCAACAGGATACTGTCCAGCGCCGGACTCGACAGTATCTACACCACATCATTGTTTCAATATAACCGGGAAATGAAACAATACCTCTACCGTGGACTGGAACTCGGCAGAAGTTTTGTACAACCGAGGTACTGGGGAAAACGCAGTCTGGATTATCTGTGGTACGGCATTGGTGCACTGCTAAAAAGCAATCCGCAGTACCGTTATTTATTTGGCCCGGTGAGCATCAGTAACAACTACTCGCAAAACGCCAAAGATTTACTTGTCTTTTTTTATTCACTTTATTTCGGCAGAAAAGAACAACCGGTCACTGCCATTATTCCCTACCAGATAGAACCGGATAAAAAAACAAAACTCGCTTCGCAGTTTTCTGGTGATGACTACAAAGCCGATTTCAAACAACTAAAAAATATGCTGAGCATTATGGGTTACACCGTGCCAACGCTGTACAAACAATATACCGAAGTCTGCGAAAACGATGGCGTAATTTTCAGTGACTTTAGTATCGACCCTGAGTTCTCGGATTGTATTGATGGCTTCGTCATTGCGGATATTGAAAAACTCAAACCAAAAAAACGCAAACGATACATGGGTGAGTAACTGGCAGCTTGCAGATTACATTCACTGACGGTACATTCCGGCCAGATTCTGGCTCTTTGTAAAACAATAATCAGTTATAGACTTTATTTTCTGATGCTACTTTTTGTCGTATCTGCTCGACCATCAACCGCTCCTGCCTGAGATACACGCCATCAGCAAACGCAATGGATGATGCGATATAAGGCATCAGTGAAGACAGTAATGGCAGATTATTCAATAGACTCAATTTTTTATCCAGCTCAAGTTCACCTTTTTCGATTAACTCAAAACAGCGATCAAATTCTTTTTCAGCCGCATCCACATCCACATCCGAACTCGGCAAGCCCGCCAGATGACTGCAGATAATCTGGTACACATCTTTTTCACTGCGGCTCACATCGTTATCGATAGATGCCATAGTCGCCGCCACTGCAGCAACAACGCTGATTAATTCATCAGGTTCCAGACTTCGTATCTCTTTAGACAGCCCGGATTTATTCATCGCGATCAAACGCCCGGCAATCTGATCGGGGGCTTTGAGCCGGTTCAAATTAAACCACATCGGTACCAGCCAGCCGACAACTGCCGCCACCGCCACGCCTTTTGCAACCGTCCAGCCCAATGACATCCTGCCGCGGTAAGCTTCATCTTTGGTACCAAAACCTTCAAACCAGCCACTACCTTCCATCCACAGGTATGCGATAACGGAAACAATCGCCAGTGCTGTCATTGCAATAGCCATGTCAAACAGTCGCTGCTTGCTCGTCAGCCGACCGGACAAACCCTGGCTCTGGTGATAATCGAGAATCCACGAGATAGACACCGCCAGCGCCAGCGATTGCAGCGCGTAAGGATAACTCCAGGCAATATCGATCAGCACCTTCTCCAGATTTTTATCACTATCAACACCCACCAGCATATTCAGAATATAGCGATAACTGAACGTCACCACAAACCAGCTAAGCGCGGTGATAACACCAACCCAGAGATAAGCGCTCCAGGTTCGCTGCCGGGTTAATTCGTTATAACCCATGCCCACCCGACACTTTAAAAACAAGGCAATAACAAGCGCCGCACCATAAGTAAAAACCATCAGGAAGGTCATAAAACCGACATTGCCGAAACGCGGTACACCCGCCGGCTTGAACAACTCCTGCGCTACCGACATCAGTAGAAAAATAATCAGAATAGCCAGCAAAGCGGCCGAGATCTGTCGGGCTGATAAACGGTCACGCCCTTGCGAACCACCTTCAAAACCGAGTTGCGAGATACGCGAACTGCGCCCGCTTTCGGAGAGCTCTGCAATGCACGCCGCCTTGGCAACAAAAACGGTGCTATCGCGAAACACCTCAAAGATCGTTTTACTTAGCAACTTCTCAATTTTTGCCAGCACTTTTTCATCGAGCTGTTCGGCCTTCAGTTCTGCAAACTCGCTGTTAATATAATCCAGTGACTCGGTCAGCTTGTTAAAATCTTCCGCATTTTCCTTCATGAATACTGACAGCCGCACCAGGTCATCCTGCTTCCACTCAGCGATACTCGCAAGCAACACATTCAGTCTGGCCCAGTGATAATCAAGGCTGTCACTTTGTTTCAGATCAAGCGTCTGGCAATCAATCGACAAAGTTTCACAAAGTTTCCGTAGATGTTTATTCTGGCTGGGTGAAAAATTAAATGGCGCACGCCGCATAACGGCCGCCATCTTTTGCACGTGATTAGGAATATGACCCAATTCCCAGAAAGTCTGCAGCAAAGCTTTATCGTATCGCGACAACCAGGGCAAAGAAGGCAAAAGTGTCGTCAGAAACAGTGCTGACAACATTGGCGCACTGAGTTTGGAAAACTCACCCGGTAGCGATGCAGTAATCTGACCAGTCATCAAGCCGTACAGCGCACCAACGGTTTCGGGTGAACTATCAAACAGGGCACCGAAAGAAACGTAGGCAATTAATGTGGTGGCCAGGTATAAAAGGAAAAAGGTATTAAAGTTCTGAAATGTTGTAGTCGCACGATTACTCGCCGGCGTGCTGTAACGGCGATGTGCATTTACACCTACAAAGACCGCGCCCACTAACCATTCAAATAAAGTTACGGTGTCCATGATGTCTCCTTGTCATCAACCGGAGAATCTCTGATTAAGTTTGGCTCGAACAGATTGTGATTAAAACATTCTGCTTCATGACTTATTCAGAGCTTCCCTGGCTATACCTCTTTATAATTATGTATCCAACTTGCCAGAGCCAATAATATCATTATTCCATTAAAGTAAAAGCCAGTGCATGGTAGATTTTTCTTCAATAACAACTTTTTTGTCCGGCATTCAAACAATGATATATAAAACATTCAGGTTCGATCTTTTGGCATAAGCAAAAGTTTTTTCCAGCCAGCCATAACGGATGGCTCAACATCGCGCTGCTTATCACCTAGCAGTTGCTGCGGTATACTTTTGATATGAATAACACGGTCAGGGTGCCCCTTTGGAAACTCCGTCAGATGGTCGAAAAACAGAAACCCATTTACAGGCACATCGGGCACACAGGCAGAAACAGCTTTGATCTGACATTCGAGTTCATACAACGGATTTTTAAACTGGTAACTTTTCTTGCCCAGCATCTGTGTCCAGTCATCAATTTCATCCGCGCAAAAAATCTTTCCAGGATAACATTTAAAGACCAGCAGACTGATACCATCAGCCCGCAATATCAAGCGGTCGATAATAAAATGATGGCCAAGACCATCCGGGCATTTGAAATTGGTAATCTGTTTAGTGCCAAGGCGATTGAGACGTCGGCGCATTTTAAAATTTAACCAGCCATGTGCAATCTTTCGCCGATTAAAATAAATAATAATAACAAAGACCAGCAGCACCAGAATGATGGGCAGTGCGTATCGATCAGTTATCTGGAGAATTTTCTGCTGGATTTCATTCATGGGTGAATCAGGGAGTCTCTGATTAAGTCCGGATCAAACAGATTGTGATTATAATGTCGATTCATGACTTATTCATAGCTTCCCTGGCCGTCATTGATCCGAGACAGTTAGCCTACA
>VAPG01031513.1_pt1 | contig 26182 bp, 21 predicted proteins | sample 3393851 | NCBI WGS metagenome assembly VAPG01 (sample SAMN08290438, study PRJNA428436) | hydrothermal vent metagenome | isolation source: Deep-sea hydrothermal vent chimney | place: Atlantic Ocean: South-mid Altantic Ridge | depth 2194 m m
AATGAGAATGGTTATGTTCTTTGGAAGTTTGTCTGTCTCCGAATTATAATCCCAGTCACTTTTCCACATTGAACCTGAATTTTAGTGCAAATTACGGCAATTTATCCAAACGATAGCCATTTTTGAAAGCCACCACAAAAGCATCGCTTATTCCATTGTGGCTTCTCAGCTGGTCGCGACGGGTACGTGCCTGCCCATAAGTCTGATACGAACCGATGGTGTAGATGTAATAACCGTTGTGTTTGTCTTCCCGGATTTCATTTTGCGGCAAACCATATTTATTGCTTATCCATTCGGCAGCTATACGCTGACCATGTTTTGCGCTGATTTGCACTCTGTATTCTAGCAAAGGTCTGGCCGGTGGAGGGGTGGCCACATAGGTTTTTGTGACGTGATGCTGTGGCTGTTGCACCGGAACAACAACCTGATGTTGCTTTTCTGTTGCAGCCGTCGTTTTTAGCTTGCTGGTGGAGGAGACAGGAGGCATCAGTGGCTGCATTTCCACCGTACAGGGTTTTTTCTCTTTTACGAGTTTCTTTTTCCCGGGAAGAACTTCTTGTAGGTTTTGATGTTCAGCAGGTATTTGCGGAACAGATCTTGCCTGCCTTTTGCCAAATCTGTACGTCAGCCCCAATGAGGTATAGTTGTAAACATCATATTTAAAATTCTTTACCCATCCGTCCATCTTATCAGAATTCATAATACGGTTGGCCGTTTCAAAGTTGGCAACAAAATGGCCGTTAATCCGGAAGTTTACACCGACACCTCCGGTAAGAATGCCTTCCAGCGTACGGCCTTTGATGCCGGAACCACTCCCGAAACCGATATATCCAATCTTTGACCCCGTGGACAGGTTGTAAAAAGTGGAATTATAATTCGTGATGCCTACCCCAACAAGCAGGTAGGCGCTGGCAAAGCGATCCGATCGTTTTTTGCCGAAAAGATTGTTCAGATTGATGGTGGTGTTCAGATTAAATTCAATATAGTCACTTTCAAAATAGCGATCCAGTGACTTTTTGGTGCCGGCCAACTGACCGTATAACATCTGTCCGCGTAAGCCAAAAACGGGAGTAAACTGGTATCCGGCAACAAGTCCGCCTCCCAACCGCCATTCGTTGTTATTTTTACTTATCGGGAAAAAAGGCTTTTGTTTGATGTCGCCAAAAAAGAGGCTTGTTCCACCATTAATACCAACCTCCCAGTAAGGTGAAAAATCTTTTCCGGGAACTACATTTTGTGCTTTAACGGTGATAAACGGAAAGGATATAATTATGAGTAAAAAAAGTCTGAAGAAAAACCTGTTTTTCATAACCATAGCTTTTGGTATTTCAAAAAAATAGCATGCTTATAATTTAAAGTTAAAAATAAAGGAATAATAGGCTTGCCGGAATTATTCGGAAAGAAGATATTAACAAAGAATTGTTATTTTATTTTTGCCTGCGCTGAACCCACATCTCCACATCTCCACATCTTCACATCCCCAAATTTCCACATCTCCACATTTTCACATTCTCAAATTTCCACATTTTCACATTTTCATCTGCCATTGTTCAATTTCCTCCACCTGAACGGCCGGAATGTTGAGTTTGTTTTTTTTGCGATAACCGTTGAGTTTTTGTTGTATGGCCGTGGCTTTCATCCCGGCGAGATCGTCGGGTTTGGAGAATCCGGCTTTTATCATGTGTTCTGCCCAGGCAGCATCAATACCTGCTGCCACAAAGTCGTCAGAGCCATAGGTTTTAGCTGGTTTTTCCGGACGCATCTGTGGGAAAAGCAGTACTTCCTGAATGGAAGACTGGTTGGTGAGCAACATCACCAGCCGGTCGATGCCGATACCCATACCCGAAGTGGGAGGCATTCCATATTCCAGCGCACGGAGAAAATCATAATCGATATACATGGCCTCGTCATCCCCTTTCTCGGCCAGCTTTACCTGTTCTTCAAAACGCAGCCGCTGGTCGATAGGGTCGTTCAGCTCGGTGTAAGCATTGGCCAGCTCTTTGCCGTTGACCATTAGCTCAAAGCGTTCGGTAAGTTCGGGATTGTCGCGATGCCGTTTGCACAATGGCGACATCTCCACAGGATAGTCTGTGATAAAGGTGGGCTGCAGGTAGTTACCTTCACATTTCTCACCGAAAATTTCGTCAATAAGCTTCCCTTTTCCCATGGAAGAATCGGTTTCCAGCTCCAGCTTTTTACACACTTCGCGCAACCCGTTCTCATCCATTTCGCTTACGTCTATGCCGGTATTTTCTTTAATGGAATCCAAAATACTAATACGTTTGAATGGCGCTTTGAAATCGATGATATTTTCCCCTACCTGAATTTTAGTCGTGCCATGCAGGTCGCGGACTATTTTCTCCACCATGGTTTCTGTGGTCTCCATCATCCACAGGTAATCTTTGTAGGCTACGTACATCTCCATCTGTGTAAACTCCGGGTTGTGAAACCTGTCCATACCTTCGTTGCGGAAATCTTTGGCAAACTCAAAAACGCCTTCATAACCGCCCACAATCAGCCTTTTCAGATAAAGCTCGTTGGCGATACGCAGATAAAGCGGAATATCCAGCGCGTTGTGATGGGTGATGAACGGACGGGCAGCAGCACCGCCCGGGATAGGTTGCAAAATGGGTGTTTCCACCTCAAGATAGCCTTTCTCATTCAGAAATTCACGCATGGAACGCAGCACCTGTGCCCGTTTCACAAAAATGTCGCGTACCTGCTCGTTGACTACCAAATCCACATAACGCTGCCGGTAGCGTTGGTCAGGATCGGTAAAAGCATCGTAAATCTTGCCATCTTTCTCTTTCACGATGGGCAGTGGACGCAGCGATTTTGCCAGCACTGTAAATTCAGTAACATGCACCGTGATCTCACCCATTTTAGTGGTAAAGACAAATCCTTTAATCCCGATAAAATCACCAATATCCAGCAGCCGTTTGAACACCGTATTATACATGGTTTTATCCTCGCCAGGGCAAACATCATCACGCTTAAAATAAAGTTGAATCCGGCCAGTGGAGTCCATAAGCTCGGTAAAAGAAGCAGCACCCATAATCCGGCGGCTCATTATCCGTCCTGCCATAGTTACTTCCTGAAAAAGACTGTTATTTCTTGGAAATTGCTCCAAAATATCTTTTGCATACGCATTTACTTTATACGCTGCCTGCGGGTAAGGGTTGATACCCAATTTCTTCAATTCATCCAGGGCTTTACGCCTTACAATCTCCTGTTCACTCAACTGCTGCATCAATTTTTCGTTTAAATTTTTTGCAAAGATAAAACTTATGGGAGATGTTAGGATGTGAGGATATTTGATTTGAGATGTGAGGATGTTGGATTTGAGATGTGAGGATTTGAGATGTAGGATGCGGGATGTTTTATGCAAATAATTGCCTGACAACTGTTTGACGACTGAATGACAACTGTTTGATGACAGAAAGACAACAGAAAGACAACAGAAAGACTATTGCCTGACAACTCTTTTCTCCCAGTTCCCATTTTTTCTAACTTTGTAACATGGCAAAAACAAAAACAACCTACTTCTGTCAGAACTGTGGATCCCAGGCTTCCAAATGGTTAGGGAAATGCCCGGCCTGTGGCGAATGGAATACGTTTGTAGAAGAGGTCGTCAGTAAGACAGACGATAAAAAACGAGGCATTAAAAAAGGCGAAAAGAAACCCCGGCCGGTTCCCATCGGGCAGATTACCTCTGAAAGAGAAGAACGTATCGATACCCGAAACGGGGAGCTGAACCGCGTGCTTGGCGGCGGACTGGTCAGCGGCTCGGTGGTACTCATCGGCGGGGAGCCCGGCATCGGAAAATCTACACTTTTGTTACAAACAGCCTTGAATATGAAAGGTTTGCGTATTCTGTATGTGACGGGCGAAGAGAGCCAGCAACAGATAAAAATGCGTGCAGATCGCATCGGTATAGCCAATGACTCCTGTTTTATTCTTAACGAGACATTCACCACCGATATCTTCAAACAAATCGATGCCGTGGAGCCTGATATTCTGATTATTGACTCCATCCAAACGTTGTACACTGATACGCTGGAATCATCGCCGGGGAGTATTTCACAAATTCGGGAGACTGCCGGCGAGTTGATGCGGTTTGCCAAAACCACCCATGTGCCTGTGTTCCTCATTGGCCATATCACCAAAGATGGCAACCTGGCCGGTCCAAAAGTGCTGGAACACATGGTGGATACGGTACTGCAATTTGAAGGAGACCGTCATTATGGCTTCCGGGTTTTACGTTCTATGAAAAACCGTTTCGGCTCCACCTCCGAGCTGGGAATCTTCGAGATGCACACCGGCGGACTGCGCGAAGTGAGTAACCCCAGCGAAGTATTGCTTTCTCAACGCGATGAAGCTACGAGTGGCGTAGCCATTGCCGCTATGATCGAAGGCCAGCGCCCCATGCTGGTTGAGACACAGGCACTGGTTACCAATGCTGCTTATGGGACGCCACAACGTTCTTCCACAGGTTTCGACCTGCGCCGTCTGAATATGTTGCTCGCCGTATTGGAAAAGCGAAGTGGATTTAAGCTGGGAACGAAAGATGTTTTTCTGAATATTGTCGGTGGTATCCGCGTGGACGATCCTGCCATCGACCTGGCTGTCGTGGCTGCTATTCTCTCCTCTTCCGAGGATATTGCTATTGAAAACAACGTTTGTTTTGCTGCTGAAGTGGGTCTTTCGGGAGAAATCAGGGCGGTTACCCATGTGGAAAATCGTATTCTCGAAGCTGACAAGCTTGGTTTTGAAAAAATCATCATCTCCAAATTCAACCTGAAAGGTCTTGACACGAAACGCTATAATATAAAAGTGGTGGGGATTGGTAAAACCGAAGAGTTGCTGCAGGAGTTGTTTGGATAACACTTTAAAATTATTACTGCAACATTTATCACCTGATATATATCACTTTCATCCCTGATAATAAACTTTTTTTATTGAAAAAACATCAGTCATGATATCAGGTTGACAAATTCTTTTAATCTATTAGGGTGAATTCCCCGCTGCTTAAGGCGAAAAGTAAATTAATTATTCCATCAAGGTACCTCGTTCGCTTGCGGCGGGGAGATTCATTCCGTTTGTAAAAGAGCAATTAGTTATTAGAGGGTATCGGATGTGCTATTATTGCTGAGTCTTTTTTATAATCAAACCCTTTATAATGGGGGCTCTCGGGATTATGGCATTTCTTACAGGTTTGCTCATTAGGGATGACCAGACCATAGGTAATACACTTTTTGTGGTTTTTCATGATGCTTAAATTCTTGTATTTGCTTCCTGGTCCGTGGCAGGACTCGCAAGATACTCCTTCATTGGGTTTAATACCGGCTCTTAAATCAGGACTCACACTGAAATAAGTAGAGTGGCATTTTAAACATTTTGGATTTTTTGCATCTTTCCCTTTTAAATCTTGCATGGCATGAGCGTGCTTGGATGCTTTCCAAATATTATACTGCCGACCTTTGGTTGGAGAGTTATGGCAGATTTTACATTTTGCTGCCCCAATGTACTCGAAATCCTGGGCACTGAGCATGGGAATTGTTAAAAGGCTCAGGAACACTAACATCATTAATTTTTTAAAAAACATAGTAATACTCCTTTCGTTTAAGTTAATAATAATATTATGTAATAATCATAAAAAAACTTTATTTATATCCAAACAACATGGAATAGATAATCAAAATAACTACGGTCAGTCCAAATGTCAGGAAGAAATATCCAAAACCTTTGATCCATGGCATCCACTTGCTCTTCGATTCCTTTTTAATCAAAACCTTCTTTAACCTGCCGGATGCTTTTAAAGCTTCCATTTCCCTGGGGCGTTCATTTTTATAATCTTCATAAGGAACTATCCCTGTAAAGATGACCGTGTCCATGGGGAAAGCTTCCGGACGAAGATGGGTGTTGAAAAAGTGAATTGTAAATATAAATCCAACTGCCAGCAAGGCCTCATCGCTATGGATAATTTGAGCTACATTAATTAACCACCCAGGGAATATCAGGGTGAAAAATTCGGGGAACCATTGTATCAAACCCGTGAGGCCAATGATTGCAACTCCCCAGAATACGGCAAAATAATCGAATTTTTCCCAGTAAGTCCAACGACCATAACTGGGTCGTGGCCCAAATCCGACAAACCATTTCAGCGTATTCCAGAAGTCTTTTACATCTTGTTTGTTAAACATGAGCGAATTCTTTCCAAACAGAAAAGTCTTCAGCGGAATATGCTGTTTTATTTTAGTACGAATCAGCGAATACAGGTGGAAACCAAAATACCCGAAAGTAACAACGGCAGCAACACGATGGATTATTCCAGTATCCCGAACTCCACCTAAAAACGAGGATACAAAATTTGCCCAACGCATGTCCGCAAACTTGAGGGTCATTCCCGTCAATGCCAATATCAGAAAACTCAGAATAACGAACAAATGAGTAAACCGCTGGCTTTTTGAGAACCGACGGATATAATACTTGCTGCTCACATCGGGCGCTTTCTTCTGTTTTTTCTCCTTCAATCCCATCAAAGATCGTGGGAGCCACAAAAGTAAATGAATGCCAAAGAAACCAAATACCCCGATAAGTAAAAAAGTCATAGACCAAAAGGTATAATACAAAATGGCGTATTTTTCCTTATCGTGATGCGTAGCATGTGTCAAATAACCCGTAAATCTCCTGTTGGCATCAGGATGGCATTTCCGGCAGGTTGCCACGATATTTTTACTGCTTACCGGTGAATTGGGATTGTTCACGTTCAGAATATGATGAGCCCCATGGCAATCTGAACATTTTGCTGTTTTCATGTTTCCGAGCTCGTGGGCCTTCCCATGATAAGTTTCCAGGTAAGATTTGGCCAATGCTTTATGGCAACTCCCGCATTGGTAAGTTATCTCATTCATGAATTTATCCTGCTTCACATTGGAAATATGATGTGCGGAATGGCAGGTTACACAAGTAGGATAAGTATGTGTCCGGTCGTTTTTAGTAATGGCATGATCACTGGTAATGTATTTTTTATAGATACCTTTATGACACGTACCACAGGTTGAAGGAATATTTTTCGGGTAAATGGTAGATTGTGGATTATTGGGGCCCAATATATAATGGACAGAATGGCAGTCGGTACAAACGGCACTGATTATCAATCCTTTATTTTTTAAAGCCTCGCCATGAACAGTTTTTGAGTAATCATAATATGCATTTACTTCGTTCAGCTTCGTTCCAATATTGGCTTTACCTTTTTTCCGGTGACAATTTCCACAAAGTTTAGGAATATTTGCCCTGTAATCAGGAGACGTGTCATCAAATTTTGATTTTATTTTGTGGGAGCCATGGCAGGTGGTACAATACGGCGCATCTTTGTCCTTTTCCATATAAGCCTGCCCGTGGCCGCTGGCAAAATATTGTTTGGCAATTTCGGCATGACAATTAGAACAATCCACTTTTTTAGCTGTAATACAAGGGCGCTTCAGTTGAGGTGATATATCTGTATGACATTTTACACAGGGGATGTTTTTATGGACATAATTGTTTAACTCGGCTTTTGTAACATATAATGGAACGGTGGAATCTCCCACGGTTTTGCGGTAACCTTTTTTGCCATGGCACTTTAAACATGACCGATCTGAAATGGTGGCAACGACATTTTTAATATTCACTTTATGGGGAAGGTGACAATCCGTACAGGCCGGAATAACGCCCGGTTTCTCCTCCCACAACTCGCCTTTAATAATTTTGACATGGACCTGCCCAATCCGTGCATGGCATTTCATACAGGTCCTGGCAATATTTTTGGGAGCAATCGTAGAATTAGGACTTGTAGGTGGCAGTATCAAATGGTTACCATGACAATTATTACATGTGGCAGTAACTATCAGGCCTTCTTTAAACAAGCCTTTTCCATGAATCCCCTGGCTATAATTTTTTAAAATATTGTGCTCATTGATCTTGTAGATCCGTGCAACCGGGGCACCTTCCCTGTGGCATTTTCCACATAAGAAAGGTATATTCATTTTGAAAGTCTTGGAAGCGGGATTGCTGGAAGGAAAGACATTGTGGTTCCCGTGGCACTCTTTACAGGTAGGCGCATACAGTGATCCCAGCTTAAGTGCCTGACCGTGAGCTCCCTCGCTATATTTTAATTTTTCTTTTTTATGACAACGTCCGCATTGTACAGGTTTTAAAACCGGATGCGGAAAATCCGACACGTTGGCATCGGTATGACAAGCAATACATTTCAGCCCTTTGTGAACTGATTTTGCCAGTGTTTTACCGGTAATGTACAAAGAAACTTTTTTCCCGTGTATCGTTGTGGTCAATCCGGGGTCTCCATGACACATCAAACAATCATCGTTAGACTGAGCCGCCAAGCTGCTAAATATCAAAAACAGGCCGGCTAAAATTAGCGATGTCTTTTTGAATGGGGAAAAGAGAAATTTTAAAATCATGGTAAAAAATTATGGCCGCATTTGGATTTGGTGTTAATGACATTTTGGTAAAAATCATTTAATTATTAACACCCAGTATACTAATCATTTTGCAGTTAATTAATTCACAAATATACTGTAATATAATAATAAATTACAAATGCGGGTTTGTTCATATAAAAAATAAACAATAATGTCATTTGTTAAGACACAGTTTTTTAAATCTTTCTGATTGTTTTTAGATTGTTTCTAAATTTAAGATTGCCATGTAAAGTGAACAGGCAAAATGAAATTATAAAGTTGCAGATTAATCTTTAGTGATATATATCATTTTAATCTCTAAGAATTATTATTTTTTTTCGTAAAAACATCAGTCACAAAGACATTTTAATGGATTCTTTTAATCTAATTTTGCGTTAATAAATTAACAAAACAAAAGTGTTAGACAAAAATTTAAAATCGGGGATTATCTACCATCAATCCTTTATTGAACGTGATGAGATGAAGATAATTGAACAGAAGATTCCTGATAAAGAAGACCGATGGGTCTTAGTTAACTTTATTTCAAATAAGTTTTAAACAGTGGCTTAAATTTGTTAATATGAAATTATTCAAAAAGAATATATTTATTAATATTCTTGTGTTCTTGAGCTTGTTTGTGGTTTTTCAGCCGGCAAAGGCGCAGGAAGTCCAGAAGCAGAAGACATTCCCGAACGCTGCCGATAATCACAGGTGTTTTAAATGTCACGGGCATAAATTTTATACCTATTATAATGACTGGACAGATAAGAATGTGATAAAAAGGATGAATCCGTTTTACGTTATTGATTCAGCGCTGTTTTACACGCAAAACCATTGTACTTTCAAATGCACAGACTGCCATGATGAGGACTATTCAAAATTTCCACACAATGGTCAGCTGCAAATGGAAGAAATGCCCACCTGCCTTGATTGTCATGAAGGGGACCCGAACACAGCAAAATATCATTTTGAAGAAATTCATAAAGAATTTGAGCAAAGTGTTCATGTAAAAAAATATCCTAATTTCAGTTGTTGGATGTGCCACGATCCCCATAAATATAAACTGACTTCTATGAAAAATAAAAATATCAGAGAAGTGATTATTTATGATAATAATATGTGTTTAAGCTGCCATTCGAAAATAGTAAATTACAAGGTTCTTTCTGAATCCGCACCAAAACAAATTACCGCTGCCCATGACTGGCTCCCAAATCAATTGCTTCATTTTCAACATGTCAGATGTATTGATTGCCATACGAAAGAAGAAAATGATTCGATTGTGAGCCATGACATATTACCAGCAGACAAGGCTGTTAAAAATTGTGTGGAATGTCATTCGAAAAACACAATCCTTCTCGCCACATTGTATAAATTTCAGTCTAAAGAATTAAGAAATAAAAACGGTTTCCTGAATGCCACTATTTTAAATAATTCATATGTGATCAGCGCCAACAGGAATCGTCTTCTTGATGTTTCCAGTTTGGTCATCTTCGGATTGGTAATTGTTTTACTTATTATTCATGGAATTATCCGCATAATATTGAAATAAGATGGAAGAAAAAATTTATTTATACCCCGTTTGGGTAAGAATCTGGCATTGGTTGAACGCTTTATTATTCCTGTTATTATTTTTGACCGGGCTCAGCATGCATTTTGCCGGTAAGGGTTCACCCGTGGTTCCGTTTGAACTTTCGGTTAAAGTCCATAATATTAGTGGAATAGTCTTTGTTGTTGGTTTTATATTTTTTGTATTTGCAAACCGCTTTACATGGAACGGAAAATACTATAAAATACGTTTGAAAGGATATAGTGAAGCGCTTTGGAAACAAATCAGGTTTTATTCATGGGGAATTTTCAAAAAAGAATCTAAGCCTTTTCCCATCACAAAAGAAAGGAAATTCAACCCATTACAACAATTTAGTTACATCATTGCCATGTATATTCTCATTCCATTTCTTATTATTAGTGGAATTGGTTTGCTATTTCCCGGAATAACAATTAACGCCTTGTTTGGCCAGGGTGGTTTATGGCTGACCAATTTGTTTCATCAAATTTTGGGCTTTTCTCTGACTATTTTTTGGCTGATACATTTATATTTCTGTACCATTGGGAAATCCTGTTCCAGTAATTTCAGAAGTATGGTCGATGGCTGGCATTAGTTGGAATAACCCTAATTGCCGCTCCGATAAATTGCACAACTCAAAGCACGTTGACATAATGAAATCCCGTTTTAAATGGGAAGGAGAGTCTCTTTATATTGATTATTTTTGCTTTAATTTGGTAAAAACTTAAAACTTAACAGTTACAATATTTGATTATGAGAAGCAGGACAATCTTCCTTTTGATGATTCTTCTAAGTTTGCAAAGCTTTGCTCAGCATACAAACTCTTTCATTTCGTTGCGTAGCGGTGTTTCAATACCTTTGAAACCATATAATTCTCATGATTTGGAAAAAGGGAGTTTTACTCAGCCCGGATTAAATGTTAGCATAGATGGGGCTTGGTTTTTCACTACCCACTTTGGAGTAGGCGGACAAGTTGGGCTTAACTTGCATCCAATTGATGTATCAGCTCTCGCAAGAGCAAAAGTGGATGCCGATCCGTTTTTAAGCGACCTGACTATCCGGGCGGACCCCTTTCGGGTAATTAATGCTGCGTTGGGAGTTTATACCCAATGGAACATAATAAAAAACTTTTCGGTGAATGCAAAATTACTGGGAGGAATATTATGGGCAAACACGTCTTACCAGTTGTATAAACCTACTTATTATGCAATCGGCCCTGATTATTTTGAAATTACTTCTTCAAGAGATCATAGATTCTTTGTTGAGCCGGGCATAGGCATGGAATACAAAATATCATCCTGTTTTGCCTTAAAAGCAGAGGCTGAGTTGTTCAGCCGAACCATGCAGTTTGGCTTTAATACATTGCAAGGGGTACGTTACGACCGGAGGTGCGTTAGTTTTATAAATACCGTTATAGGTTTTGTAATCTTGCTTTAATGGTTGAATATCAGTTTTTTATGAGTGTATTTCTTATCGGAAATGTTTTTATCCTTTTTTACTTATATCCATCAAAACGTCCTTTTTCAGGATTTTGAAATAATCGCCTTTGTAGTCAATAATGCCGTCATCTTTAAACTTTTTTAATGTTCTAATAGCGCTTTCATTAGTCATGGAAGACATGTTTGCAATATCTGACCGGCTAAGCAAAGAACTGAATTCCGGACTTTGATAGAAATTTGAGAGGTAAATCAGCGTGTCGGCCAACCTGCCATTCATGTGTTTGTGTGTCAGGCTTCTCAACTTGTCATACAATTGCATAATCCTTTGATTTAAATGAGAAATCAGGTTTATTGCGAATGGCTGGTTCGATAAAACAAGTCGCTTAAAAAGATTAACCTCAATAAAACAGGTTGTTGTGTCCTCCAGAGCCACCACAGAAAAATGATTACGCCAATCTGTATTAAACCCCGGCCCGCCAATCATATCGGGCTTTTTTTGTATCTCCAGTAAAATAGTTTCACCGTTAGAACCTTCAAGTAATACTTTTACTTTTCCCTCAATGATATAAATGATGTGTGTTAGGGCGCCTCCCTGCTTAAAGATTGTTTCTCCTGCTTTAAACTTCACCACAAATCTATTTGCTTTTATTGTTTTTAATTGTTCGCTGGTTAGCGAATTAAAAGCCACAGGCAATACTTCACATATTTTTACCTTATTCTGAATTTCCGTCTTATTTAAATCTGGAGGCATAGCTTTGATATATTCTGCAAAGATTACTTTAAAATAACTTATTTATAAAACTGACAGGCAAAACGAAAGATATAAATTTGAAAAACCGATCATTAACTGATATATGTCATTTAATTTTCCAAATATAAACCATTTTTCAGGTCAATCTATCATTCATCTAATCATTTATTGATTTTTTTTTGATTTATTTTTGTTAAGTGTTTAACAGCTAGAAAAGGGTAAAGTAATTTTTAATTTTTTTTGCAATAGATAATTGATAGGCAAATGAGGACAAGTGGTAATTTTCTGTTGTTTCTGAATAAATCGGTTTTGCCGGTACCAATTCGTCGAAGCAAAATTTGGCTTTCGATTACCGAATGGAAACTTCCGGACACTCTTCCCATGCTTATTTTACGAATGCCAATGGGATTCTACTGCAGTATGTCTGAATGCATAATCAGAATGACTGGAAAAGAGAAGGCTTTATACCTGACTTTACTTTCACAAGGTTGAGGAATTTTTAACAGATAAATTTTAACTTAAATAAAAATAAGAAGAATATGAAAAAGGTAAGTTTGGAAAAACTAATGGGTTGGTTCACATTGATAATTTTATTAGGAACCGTAACTGCATTTATGGTGCCACAGACCCAAAAAAAAGGAGCCAAATGGGCGATTCCCGAAAGATATGTAAAAATGAAAAACCCTTATATTGGAAATAAGAGGGACGTAAAAATGGGCAGGATGCTTTATAGTAAATATTGCAAATCATGTCATGGTTCCAAAGGACTTGGCGATGGGCCAAAAGCTTTACAACTTAAAACTTTCCCGGGTGATTTTAGTACAGCACAATTTCAGGCATATACTGATGGCGAACTCTATTATATGACAACGGTTGGCAGAGGCGAAATGAAAGGCTACAGTAAGAAAATCCCAGATGAAGAAAAAATCTGGGGCATAATTAGTTATATGCGAACAATGAAAAAATAGTCGCTCTACTTTCCGGAAGTCGTTTGATGTAACACATTTTATGGCATCTGTGAAACAGATTCTGCCTTTCCTTACATTTCAAATGACAGTTAGCTATTTTAAGATTTATTTAATTTATAGATGTCAGGTTTTCATATCTTTACAACATGTTCTCAATAGCAAACATTAACCAAAACAATAAAAAAATGAAATTAATCATATCGGTATTATCAGTAGTTATCTTAATTGGATTCACTTCCTGTAACCAGAATGGCAAACAGACCGAAAAAAAAAGTGTTACTGAAGTAAGGGTAATCAAAAAACACTTTACAAATCAGGGGGCCATACAGAAATTTCTGCAAACCTCAAATTATACTTATGTTTTAGTAAAGGCCAATGGAGATACCAACTGGCTTGCTATTACAAAAATTCCGGTTAAGACAGGCCAGACCTTGTATTATAACAAGGGTCTTGAAATGAAGGATTTTCACAGTAAAGAACTTGACCGGACATTTGCCGTTGTGTCGCTTGTTCAGGAAGCAAGTACAAATCCAACTTCTAATGTGCAGACCGGAAACCAGCCGGCTCAACAGTCCGTTAAACCGAAGACCAATCAGGAGAACATTAATATTAAACCTGTTAGCGGAGGTATAAGTATTGCAGAATTGTATGCAGGTAAGGCCAAATATTCTGGGAAAATTGTTAAAATCAGAGGAAAAGTAACGGTATCTAACGCTAACATCATGGGAAAAAACTGGGCGCATATTCAGGATGGTACCAGTAATGATGGCCATTTTGACCTGACTGTAACGACACAGAATAAGATACAATTAGGAGACGTGGTTACTTTTGAAGGCAAAATCACCATAAATAAGGATTTTGGGGCCGGTTATTTTTATCCGGTTATTATGGAAGACGCCAAAGTTATTAAATAAACGGCGGCTGTTTGTAACTCAATTGACTCGCAAAGTAATAATATTACTTCGATGAAAATTTAACAGTGAATTATACAAATTATAAAGGAAATTAAGTATAACAGTAAAATACAAAAAAGATGTATTACTTCAATTCAGGCTAATTTATATTGACTCTAATTTTAATTGTTAATATCTTCACAAAAAATTTAAAGAGTATCAGGATTTTATGAAATATTTAATAAATAAATGGATTTTAATTCTTTTTTTTATGAGTGATATTGAAAAATCATGGGAAAATAAATTAATCCGGACAAGAGTGAATTTGAGCACTTGCGTCTGTTGCCCCATTAGTTTAAATCCCAAACTAATGAGATGTTTTATATAATTAATCACACAAATAAAAAATTTATTACTATGTTTAAACTTTTATCTTCTTTTATTTTAATCTTGGCCTTTTCATCAGGTTCGGTGTTTGCACAATCCACATTGAGCTGCAAACAGTGCCATGCAAAGAATGATAGTCTGTGGGTTACAAGTAGTCATGGAAAGACGCAAAATGCTGTGGCTTCTGAATTATCAGAGGAAAATGCAGGCAGAACTCCGGCAGAAGTAGTTGCAGATGAAAATTGTATTGCTTGTCATGCGCCAACAGCTATTAAAGCCAACGGTGGCATGACAGAAGCTGAAGCTTTAGGGAATTTTTTCTCGACGAAAAATGGGGTTTTTACCGATTCCACCCTTGCAACTGATACTGCGAATTGGCCTAATGTAGCTTGTGTTGCATGTCATAATGTTCCGGACCTACATCCAAATTCAGCGCCACCTGCGCTGGCAATTTTTAATTCGTTCAGCGCAAAGTATGCTCCGGTATCAAATTCATCGGAATTATGTGGGCAATGTCATGGCAATCTCCGTTTTGCCGGTACCGACCATTTGACGATGAATGCATGGAAAGGCAGTAAACATGGGCACGGCGGGCAAGCCGATGTGTCTTCTGAATTATCAGAGGAAAATGCAGGCAAAACTCCGGCAGAAGTAGTTGCAGATGAAAATTGTATTGCTTGTCATGCGCCAACATCGGTAATGAATAATTCATTAACTGAAGCAGACGCTTTAGGAGATTTTTTTACAACAGTAAATGGTAAGTTTACCTCTTCAACTGTTCCGCAAGATACTTCAAATTACCCTGAAGTTGCTTGCGTTACATGCCACAACCCACACAAACCGGGCGTAAGGTCATATTTTAATTCATCAATAAAGAAATATGAAGTTATGTCTTCTGCTCAGGAATTGTGCGGACAATGCCACGGAAATCTTCGGTTTCCGGGTACAGACCATTTAAGCTATAATATTGAAGAAGGCACCGGTGGTAAGGGAGTAACCGATTTAAAAACAATGCCAAACACCAAATGTGTTGATTGCCACATGCATATCGGCACAGTTGATGGTTCAAACTCTGCAATGTATCGGGGACATACCTGGAAAATATTTGTTAAAGAGGATGATGGAAGCGAATCAGTGTCTTGTGCCGTTTGCCACTCTGCTATGACCGCTTCTATGGCCCATGATTCAATTAATCTGTGGAAAGCTGATTTTGTTAAATCGGACTCTATTGCAAATGTTAAAGTTGCTGCTGCTGACAGCTTATTGAAAGGAAGTAGCGACTCGTCTAAAATTCATAAGCTTCAGGAAGCGCAGTTCAACCTTGCTTATGCAGAAAGTGACGAAAGTGGCGGTGTACACAACCATAAATATACAACTTCCTTACTGAATAACGCTATTAAAAATGCTGATGATCTTCTTACTACGGGCATAAATGATAATTTCGCCTCTAATGTCAGAGACTTTAAGCTGTACCCAAATTTCCCCAATCCGTTTAATAATTCAACATTAATCACTTATCAAATTTCTAAAAATAGTTTTGTTAATTTGACTGTCTATAATATTTCAGGACAGCAGGTGGCAATATTGGTTAATGAAAATAACGCTGCGGGTAAATATAGCATTCGATGGAACGGCATAGATGGACAGGGTAATAACCTTAGTCCGGGAATTTATTTATGCATCCTAAAAGTAAATGCGTCTTATACTATTCAGAAAATGTTACTTGTAAAGTAGGGCAAGTACAGTCTGTCAGTTAAGTCTTATTTTACACATATCGCAACAAAATGTAAAATGTAAAAATGTGTAATACTAAATTGGTTGGGCGATAAGTATTCATATTCCTTAAATCCGCAAGCTGCTTTGAATAGATTGGCTTGCGGATTTAGTATCTTAATCCTAATATTCGTGTATTTTTTGACAGGAAATATATTGCTTCAGCAATTTAAAATCATGTAAATCCTAAAATCCTGTCAAAAGCTCTTTTGGCTTGTCCAAATTAGGTTTTGGTAATGCAAAATCCGTCTTTACTGTATTCAAATCGTAAATACAATCCCTAATATTGTTGAAAAATATATGGATTATCAACAGACCCTTTTTATTCTTCTGAAAATTAAGCGCAATAACGGGGTAAACTGCCCCATCAGGAAGCTTGCCGAAATAAACATGTGTTAATTGATTTATGTCATGTTGTATCCCGAAAATACACACTTATTAAGGAACAAATGTCATCGCCCAAATCATTAAAAGATTTGTTATTTAAGCTAATTTTGTGTTTTAAGCTTTAAGAAATTTTAACAATTTAAAAATTATAAGTTATGAAAAAGAAAATTACTGCTTATTTAATGTTTGCTCTTATGCTCTCTATTGGTTTGATGACTTCCTGTACAAAAGAAGGCCCTGCGGGTCCTGCCGGTAAAGATGGCACAAACGGTACAAACGGTACGAATGGTACCGATGGTACTGCCGGTTGTATTCAATGTCACACCAATTCACAAATCATAGAAGTTAAGGTTGCACAATGGGCTGCATCGGTTCACGCAACAGGTGGTCTGGAGGTTAGAAATACTAGCAGCTGCGCTGTTTGTCATACCAGCCAGGGATTTCTTGAAACAGTTGCAGCTACACCAGCCGGCGGTGAGAGACCTGATATCACTACTTCCGGGACAATTAATAATCCTGCTACTCAAAACTGTTACACCTGTCACAATATTCACTCAACCTATACTGCGGCCGACTGGAACAACACCACTACTTCTCCGGTCGTTTTGTGGGATGGCGGTAAAACGGTTGACTTTGGCAAAGGAAATCTTTGTGCCAATTGCCACCAGGCACGTGTGCCTAGTCCATTGCCTGTTGTTGGAGGTGACTCTGTTACATTAAGGTCACCTTATTGGGGCGTCCATCATGGACCACAAGCCAGTATCTTAAGTGGTACAGGTGGTTATGAAGTTCATGGTTCTCTACCTTATTCTAATTCAGACCATACAACTACGGTTACCGATGGTTGCGTTACCTGCCACATGGCCACAGCTGTTGGTACTGAGGCTGGCGGTCACAATATGGGAATGACCTATACATCTCATGGCCACGAATACTTCAATACTGCTGGTTGTACTGAATGTCATGCTGATGCCGGTACCGCTACTTTTACTGCAAAAATTACTGCGACCCAAACTTATATACAAAGTCAATTAGATGCGCTTCAGGCCCTTCTCGTTAATAGAGGTGTCTTGACCTCCTCAGGTAGAATTGTAACGGGCAAAAAAATGTCAGCCGATGAAGCCGGAGGTATCCTGAACTTAGACATGGTAGAAGCAGACCACAGTCTGGGAGTTCATAATGCAAATTATGTAAGGGCGCTTCTTCAGAACAGCATAGATGCTTTAAGTAAGTAAGCCTTTGTTGTTAATCAACACAACACAACACAACACTACACAAAAGATATATTTTAAAATATATCTTTTGTGTAGTGTTAAAACGCAATATCGCTATAACAAAGTCCTTTTTAGATTCTTTTAGGCAAAAAAAATAAATTATAAACAAATGAAGACAAATAAAATAATATTGATATTAATGATCTTCTCCGTGGGACTGGTGAGTTCCTGTCAGTACGACGAGATTGTAAAACCGGTTGTCCCGCCTCCAAGTCCTAAGGATACAATTAGTTTTGTAAAAACGATTGAACCAATCTTTAATGACAATTCAAATTGTACTGCCTGCCATAACACTGGGGGACAGGCTCCTGATTTATCCACCGGCCATGCTTATAACAGTATTACCGTGATGGGGTTGGTCAACTCATCGGCCCCTGAGTCAAGTACAATCTATTGGTTTCCTGACCCAAATAATGGTTCGGATCATATTTGGAAAAAATATACAGACGTTCAGGCTCAGTATGTTTTACAGTGGATTAAACAAGGCGCATTAAATAATTAAACAAGGTATTTTAAAGACGCAAAATTTTTGAAGAATGAAAAAATTGATATTAAATTTTATACTTGTTTTTTTAATCTCAAGCGCCGGATTTGCGCAAGGGACTACAAAAGCAAAGAAAAAAGATAAACCGGTAAATTATCCATGGGATAGTGAGTTGCTGATTGATAATCAAACAACACTTTCTCCTCCTGCAAAGACACTGGATTTGATTATTCAGCACAGGTTCGGATTGGTAAACCAAAATGGCATACATGATTTGTTCGGTATATATGCTCCCGGAGCAAATATACGTCTTGGGATGAATTATACTATTGTCAAAAACCTGACGATTGGTTACGGCCTCACAAAAAAGAATATGTACAGTGATTTTCAGGCAAAATGGGTCATTATTCAGCAAACACGATCAGACAGAATTCCGGTTGCCGTTGCTGTATTTGGCGATTTTGCCATAGATGGTAGAGCTAACAGCGTTTTTGGTGAGACGTATAAATTTGGTAACAGGTTTTCATATTTCAGTCAATTAATTGTGAGCAGAAAATTTGCCGATTGGTTATCACTTGAGATTACGGGAAGTTTCACCCATTATAATATGGTCGATTCAGCCGCTAATCACGATAACATTGGCGTAGGGATAAACGGACAAATAAAATTTTCACCCCAGTCTTCCATTATATTCCAGTATGATATACCCTTAAAAATCCAGGGTATTTCCGAGCAAACCAGTTTTACCGATGCCAATTCGGCAAAGCCAAATTTTGCTTTTGGATATCAGGTGGAAACTTCGGGTCACTCTTTCCAGATTTATATTACAACTGCCGATGGTATTCTACCGCAGGATATCTATATGCATAATCATAATGACTGGAAAAAAGGAGACTTTATGCTTGGCTTTACCATCACGAGATTATGGAATTTTTAACAAATTAGTTCAACAATAAAAGAAAGATAATGAAGAAAGTAAGCGTTGAAAAAATAATGAGTTTGTTCACATTGATAATTCTATTGGGAATAGTAACTGCATTTATGGTACCGCAGACCCAGAAAAAAGGTGCCAAATGGGAGGTTCCTGCAAAATATGTAAAAATGAAAAACCCTTACATAGGGAATAAAAGAGACGTAAAGGTAGGTAAAATGCTTTACAGTAAATATTGCAAATCGTGTCATGGTTCCAAAGGACTTGGCAATGGCTCAAAAGCATTGGAGCTTAAGACTTTACCTGGTGATTTCAGTACGGCAGAATTTCAGGCTTATACTGATGGCGAAATATACTACATGGTAACTGTCGGAAGAGATGAGATGAAGAGTTATAGTAAGAAGATTCCTGACGATGAGGATTTGTGGGGCGTAATTAGTTATTTGCGAACCTTTAAAAAATAAACTTTATAAATCGGGAAAATATTTTCGGGGAACAACAAGTATCGTATTGTTATCTCCGGAGCTTCATATTGTTTATGTAGGCAGAAGCTGATAATATTCTCTTCTGCCTTTTTTAATGAATTCTGCTTTATGTTGTTCGTTAAAATTAATAAGGGTCGAAGGATTAGACTGAAATTATTTTATTACTGAAGGAAATTAACATGAAAAAATTACCAAAATCATTTTATAGCTGGACGACCGCCATCGGCGCTATGTTAGCAGTAGTCAGTCTTTTTATTATTTTGTTCCTTATGCTGATTTCGGCTATTTTTCCACATGAAGTTAGTCAATACCTCGGGCTTTTCACCTACATCATTATGCCTGTTTTTTTGATTATCGGTTTGGTAATGGTCCCTGTGGGCGTATGGCGGAAATATAAAAAAGATAAAAAAGACCCTGAACACGTGAAAAGGAACCTTCCGGTAGTTGATTTTAACGACCCTTCTCAGCGTATGATTGTATTTATTTTTGGTTTGGGATCTGCCATATTTATTATGTTTACGGCATTGGGAAGTTACTCAGCTTTTCATATTACAGAATCAAACAAATTTTGTGGTGTTTTGTGCCATAATGTGATGTCCCCTGAATACACGATATATCATCAATCGGCTCACGCCAGGGTGAAATGTGTCGAATGTCATGTTGGATCGGGCGCCACATGGTATGTTAAATCAAAAATGTCAGGTTTACAACAGGTTTATGCCGAGTTAACCCATACTTATCCTATACCTATTGCAACGCCCGTGCATAGTTTGCGTCCGGCAAAGGAGACCTGCGAAGAATGTCACTGGCCTCAAAAATTCTATAACAGGGAAATTGTTTATAAAAGATTTTATCTCACCGATACCAAAACTACTGAATACAACATGACCTTGTTGATGAAAACCGGCCCCAGCCACAAAGCTCAGGGGTTGAGAAGCGGTATCCACTGGCATGTTAACCCGGAGGTAAAAATTGAGTATGTCCCGGCAAACGAAAAACGTGATACTATTGCCGAGGTAAAATATACCAACCTGAAAACGGGTGAAGTTACCATCTACCACGATACGACAAATGTTTACACCCAAAAACAAATTGATAATTTCAAGCACCGAATCATGGATTGTATTGACTGCCACAACAGGCCGTCTCACGATTTTAAATCTCCTATCCGGTTCTTTGATGACGCTATGAACGCCGGAAAAATTCCGCGGAATTTACCCGACGTTAAAATGGAAGCCATGGATATTTTATACAACAACACATTCCCGACTGTTGATAGTGCAGATCGTTTCATCAAATCGCAATTTTATGAATATTACCAACTGATGTATCCTGACATCTACGATAGCAGCAGGGCTTTGCTCGATACGACTATTTCAGTGTTACAAACCGCCTATAAAGAAAATATTTTTCCAAAAATGAAAGCAGACTGGAAAGCTCATCCCAATTATATTGGCCATTTGGAAACCAATGGTTGTTTCCGCTGCCACGACGGCTCTTTTGTGAGCAATACTGGCAGAACAATATCGAGAAAATGCGATATTTGTCACGAAATAAAAGCCGAAGGGAACCCCGGAAACATGAAATATGCCAACGAAAAGTCAAGTCTTGAATTTATACATCCTGTCAACATAAAGGGAAAATGGAAAAAAGTGGTTTGTGTAAAATGTCATAAAAACCTGTATGAATAAGGAGCTCATTTAATCAATCCTTAATTCCGCTTAAGGATTCAAAGATTCATGGATTGAAAAGTTCTGTATTTATACTTAGGGTTTGTTGCAAAATAACGTATCTGAAATCAACGAAGTAATTTTGTTCTTTTTCAAGGCGCTAAAGTTGCGAATAGCCACAGTTTATTTAAAACTTGTGTAACGATGAAAAAGAGCAAAAGAACGAGTTGAAACGGGTAGGTTATTTCGTAACAATCCCTATACTTCCATAGATATGATGCCGTCTCTTTACAAACAGAAAGAAGGACTATCCATTTTTGCTAATTTGGCCGAGTGCGACTTCTTCAAGAAGATGAAAGTTTTTGCCCGTGATTTGAATGAGACCGTCATCGCCAAATTCATGTAATGTGTGGGAAACAGCTTCTTTGGATAATCCGGTCATCTCAGAAAGATCTTTTTTGGAGATACTCAGCTCGAACGGATTGCTGTGATATATTTCTTTACTTAAATAAAGTAATGCTTCAGCAACTCTGCCATGATGATGCTTTATCAAAAGGCTTTCCATCTTACTTACCAGATTTAAAATAAAATTATTTGAGTTTTCCATAAACGCAAAAGCCATATTGGGGTTTCCTTTCATAATTTCAAGAAAAGTGTCTATTTCTATCAGACATAACTTGCAAGGCTCAACAGCGCTAATAGTAAAATGGTGTTTATTATCTACAAATAAACCGGGTCCTGAGAAAAAAGATTGAGGCCGGACAAAGTCAAGGATGAAATTTTTTCCACCTGTTCCTTCGAGCGATATTTTTGCCAGCCCCTGGAAAAAGGATATAACATGTGTATTGGGAGTACCGCTTTTCATAATGGTTTCACCCGGCCTAAAAGTTATCTCAATCCGGCTTTTATTAATTCTGGCAATCTCATCCGGTTTCAAATGACAAAACACAGGTGGGGCAGACGGACAGCCGGCACAATTCAAAGTTTTCTCAAATCCCATGTTTATTGTTTTTTATGTAAAAATATACCTTTTCCCTGAAGAAGCCAAATATTAGATGATATATATCAATAATTGTTTGTTTTTTTATAGTATTTATTGATGTTTAATTGCATGGCATTATTGATTTCTATCAGATATTGTAGCAATAAAAAGCGAAATAGAATTTCTATTTTTGTCTGATTAGCATTTTAAAAATAAAACCTATTCAAATGAAAAAAATATCAAACCTGTTATTCTCAATGTCAAGTATGGGGGTTTTGCTTTTATTGTTTGCGGCCTCCATTGCTACTGCAACATTTATCGAAAATGACTTTGGAACTACGGCAGCTAAAGCACTGGTTTACAATGCCACATGGTTTGATTTTCTGCTGGCTTTGCTGGCTGCAAACCTTGTTGCCAACATATTCCGCAAAAAAATGTATCGCCGTAAAAAGATAACCATGTTCATTTTTCATCTTGCTTTTCTGATTATCCTGCTCGGCGCTGCCGTTACCCGTTTTGTAAGTTTCGAAGGGATGATACATCTTCGCAACGGAGAAACTTCTCACAGTATACTTTCCGACCGTACTTATGTGGAAATAACAGCTACCCGTGGAAATCAAACAGTAGCTGCTGATAAGGCTGTTTTACTTTCTGTATTAACGCCTACAGCTTATCGTGAAAAAATACATATTGATGGTCAAAGCATTACCTTTCATGCTGTAAAATATATTCCTAATGCCTACAAACAGGTTACTGCCGTTTCAGCTGGTCAGCCTGTTATTCAGTTGTCGGCAATGGCGGCAGGCAGCCGTAAGACGTTCCAACTCAGTGAAGGAGAAATCAGTTCCATTGGAGGTTATCAATTGAAATTTGGCGGCGACATCAGGAAGAACATAATCAATATTTTTTTGAAGGGGGATCAATTACAAATCATTGCGCCTGACACGGTTAGTTATGTAACCATGAGTACCGGTAAGCGCCATGTCATTCTCCCCTTAGAAGCTTCTGATTTTTCCAAAGGAAATTTATATACCATGGGCGACATGAATCTGATTCTTTCCAATTATATTCCCCATGCAAAAATAGCTTATGCTTCTTCTAACCGGAAAAATACAGGACTAATGGATGCCCTGATGGTCGAAGTTCATTCAGGAAATACGACAAAACAAATTACCCTTCAGGGTGGTGATGGATTTGTTGGAGAAAACAACAGTTTTGAAATTAACGGAATTCAAATAATAATGAACTACGGAGCAAAAGAAATTCAACTCCCTTTCTCCATAAAATTGAATCATTTTCAGCTTAATCGTTATCCCGGTTCCAGAAGCCCCTCAAGTTATGCCAGCGAGGTTACCGTTATCAATACAAAAAATAACACGGAAATGCCATTCCATATTTATATGAATCATGTTTTGAATTATGACGGTTATCGTTTTTTTCAGTCCTCCTACGACAGAGATGAACAGGGAAGTGTTTTATCGGTAAACTACGATTACTGGGGTACGTTTTTTACCTATTTGGGCTATCTCCTTATGGCAATAGGCATGGCTTTTTCACTCATAAATCGCAACAGTCGCTTTGCTGCTTTGGGCAGATTCTTAAAAAAATCTTCAAAAGCCAAAACCACTGCAGTTCTATTATTCATTTTCCTGTTCCTCGGTTCCCCGGCCGTTTTTGCCCAACACAGTCATTTGTCTGTCAATAACATTCCGATTGTTAGTAAAGGACAGGCCTTAGAATTTGGGAAACTCATAGCCCAATCAGAGAATGGCCGCTTGAAACCCATAAATACGATTTCCAGTGAGTTGTTACGAAAAATTGCCCGGAAAAGTAGTTTTCATGGACTGAATTCCGATCAGGTGCTGTTAGGAATGTTGAGTAATCCATTTTATTGGCAATTGGTTCCAATCATTAAAGTAAGCGATAAGAATCTTGCCAAAGCATTGGGTATCAAAGGAAAATATGCTGCTTATATTGATTTTATAGACACAAAAAACGGAGACTATAAATTGCAACAAGCGGTTTCGAAAGTAAATGCTAAATATCCTTCTGAAAGAGGCATGGCAGATAAAGAGATATTGAAAGTGGACGAAAGAATGAATATTTGCTATATGATTTTTCACGGAGATTTTTTGAAAATAGTTCCGGATACCCGCAATTCTAATCATAGCTGGTATTCAAACGGCTCAAAATTAGATGGCCTTTCTTCGCCCGATTCCATGATAATTGCCAACGTTATTCCGGAATATCTGAAAGCTGTTTCAAAGGGTAATTTAGATCAATCCAATTCATTACTTGCAAGTTTGAGCACTTTCCAAAAACAATATAGTGGCTCCATTATGCCTTCAGAGCAGAAAATTAATGCTGAAATCATGTACAACAAATGGATGATTTTCGATCGCCTTGGAATAGTTTACGGTCTGATGGGCATCATTATGATCATTTTGCTGTTTGTGGATATGTTAAAGGGTTCAAAAACCATCAAAATTATCTTGAAAGTATTTTTGGGAATCATTGTTCTGGCCTTTTTATTGCAAACATTCGGTTTAGGCCTGCGTTGGTATATCTCCGGTCATGCGCCGTGGAGTGATGGATATGAAGCTATGATTTATATTAGCTGGGTAACAATTTTTGCAGGGCTGTTGTTTTCAAGACGCTCGATGATGACTGTAGCAGCCACAACAATCTTAAGTTCTATCATTTTAATGGTTGCACATTTGAGCTGGATGGATCCTGAAATCACCAATTTGGTACCGGTTTTGAAATCGTACTGGCTGACTATTCATGTGTCGGTCATCACCGCGAGCTATGGTTTTCTTGCGTTGAGTGCTTTGCTGGGGTTTATCAACCTGATGCTGACGATTATACAATCGCCAAATAATCACATTCGTATATCTCGCCAAATCAGCGATCTGACCATTATTAATGAACGCAGCCTGATTATCGGGCTTTATATGCTTGCTATTGGGACGTTTCTCGGTGGCGTATGGGCCAATGAAAGTTGGGGTCGCTATTGGGGCTGGGATCCTAAAGAAACATGGGCATTAGTAAGCATATTGGTTTATAGTTTTATTGCCCACATGCGTTTTATTCCGGGATTGAAATCAAAATTCAGTTTTAATCTGGCATCACTACTTGGCTATTTCTCAATTTTGATGACCTTTTTTGGTGTGAATTATTACCTGTCCGGATTGCATTCTTATGCTCAGGGCTATCCTGTCCCCATCCCGTCTTTTGTTTATGTTGTAGTTGGAATTATTGCAGTTGTGGCCGTTTGGTCATGGATAAAAGGGAAAAAGTTCGATGGTATGGGTTCAAAAGACACACCGGATATGGCGTAAAGAAGACAACACCTGTTTGAAATTTCAAATCCTGCTTTTTCATCCGGACAGGCGCGTTTCAAACATCAATCGTTATAAGTTTAAAACACGCCTGTCCGGATGAAAAAACATTCCTGATTTAACCTGATTTTATCCTATTTTTGTGAAAACTTTCACATGGACAAATAGAGCCAAAAATGATAAAGAAATTAGATGAACTTTTCACGGTGCTAAAGGCACAAAAAAGCAAACGACTCGTGGCAGCCTATGCCAACGATGCCCATACCATCGGTGCGGTAAGTCAGGCTGTTGATTTGGGTATTATTGAAGCTACTTTGGTGGGCGATGAGGAGATTATTGCCGGAGTTTGTAAGCAGGAAAATATTGACATTAACAAATTTGAGATTGTACA
>VAPG01039103.1_pt1 | contig 25898 bp, 26 predicted proteins | sample 3393851 | NCBI WGS metagenome assembly VAPG01 (sample SAMN08290438, study PRJNA428436) | hydrothermal vent metagenome | isolation source: Deep-sea hydrothermal vent chimney | place: Atlantic Ocean: South-mid Altantic Ridge | depth 2194 m m
ATATATTCGGCCAAAAAGAAGAATGCAAATTTAATACCTGAATACTCGGTATGGAAGCCAGCCGTTAGTTCCGATTCGGCTTCAGCCAAATCGAAAGGGCCACGGTTGATTTCTGCCGTACTTGCAATCAAATAAATAACGAAAGCAATAAGCGCAGGAATATGTCCTTTAAATATCCACCAGCCATTGGCCTGACTTTCCACGATAGTTGATAATTGCATGGACCCGGCAAAAACAACCACGGCCAGCAAGGATAAACCCACCGAAAGTTCATAACTTATTATTTGGGCACCACTACGCATAGCGCCAATGAGCGAATATTTGCTGTTGCTGGACCATCCGGCAATCAAAACACCTACAATCCCCAAAGAGGAAACAGCAATGATATAAAAAATCCCGATATTAAAATCAATGGCCTGCAATCCCTTAGCAAAAGGTAAAGCCGCCATGGCCATAAAAGAGACGATAATCACTATAAAAGGGGCCAGATTGAACAGAAAACTATCGGCATTTTTAATTGGAATTAACTCTTTGGTAATTAGTTTTATAAAGTCAGCAACAGTTTGAAAAATACCCCACTTCCCTACCCTGTTGGGACCGATACGATTTTGCATCACTGCACAAACTTTACGCTCAAGATACACAAGGAAAAGGCCAAGTAGTGCATAAAAAATTAAAAACAACAGACCTATTAAAACCAGCTCTGTTGCAACAGCAAGCCATGGTGACATGACTGCATGCAGGCTTTTGTCGATGTTTGCCGTTAATGTTGAAAAACTATAAATATCCAATAACATATTATTCAGGTTTATCGGTCAATATCAGGGATTACCAAATCAAGAGAACCGCTGATGGCTACAAGGTCAGCAATCAAACCCTCTTTAGCCAGTGTGTTCAGAACAAAAAGGTTACTAAAATTAGGTGAGCGGAATTTTACACGGTAAGGAAACTTCTTTCCATCGCTGACTATGTAAACACCCAATTCACCACGAGCTGTTTCCACACGCTGGTAATATTCTCCTTCCGGAAGTTTGACAACGGGTTTCATCTTTGCTGTAAAATCCCCTTCCGGAATGTTTTCCACAACCTGTTCAATAATATTTAAAGATTCTTCCATCTCTTCCATACGCACAAGATAGCGGGCAAAAGCATCGCCTTCATCGTGCAGAATTTCATTAAATTTTATCTCATTATAAAGGCCGTAAGGAGCTGTTTTACGCACGTCACACGAGAACCCCGAACCTCTGCCCGAAGGACCGGTAATACCAAAGGCTATCGCTACTTCGCGCGACATCTGTCCGACTCCCTTGGTACGGTTATGAAAAATAACATTATCCGTTAGCAGTTGATTATACTCCGGAAGCTTTTTCCGGAAATACCGGACAAACTCCATGGTGTGTTTCTGAAAGTTGGGATGAACATCGTGCATCAATCCCCCGGGTGTGTTAAAACTGTGTAACAAACGGGAGCCAAAGGATTCTTCAAAAATGGCAAGAATCTTTTCCCGGTCACGCATACCGTAAAAAAAGGTAGTCAAAGCACCCAGATCCATGCCAAAAGCACTCCACCAAAGGTGATGCGATGCAAGGCGGGAGAGCTCATCCAAAACAAGCCGGATGTACTTAACACGTTGCGGGACTTCGATTCCAAGGCCATTTTCAACAGCGAGGCATACCGCTTCGTTGTTCATGTGAGCCGAGAGATAATCCATCCTGTCAGTAAGGTGAATGATTTGTTTGTACGTATCCGCTTCGCACATCTTTTCAATGGCTCTGTGAATATATCCGATGTGGGGAATCATATATTTCACGGTTTCTCCGTTCAGGCAGACTTCCAATCTTAAAACACCGTGGGTAGAGGGATGCTGAGGCCCCATATTAATGATATAATCCCCGTCTTCCCTAATGACTATATTTTTGATTACTTCTTCACTCATATCAGTTGAGGAGTTCAATTATATTTATTTCATCTTTAAAGTCTTTTCGTAAGGGGAAGCCATATCCTTCTTCTAAAAACAACCTCCGCAGATCAGGATGATTGTTGAAGCTGATACCAAACAAGTCGAATACTTCCCTTTCATGAAATTCGGCGGTAACCCATACATCCGAAACAGTATCTATTTGCGGTTTTTCCCGACTTTCCACATCAGTTTTTACTACAACAAGGTCGTGAGTGGAAGTAGATTCCAGGTGATAAACTACCGTAAACTTTGTTAGATAATCAACCGCTGTAAGGCTGATAAGATAATCGAAAGGAGTATTCACATTTTTTCTCAGTTTCTGTGCCGTTTCGTGCCAATTATCCAAAGGTACCACAATTTCCATGTATTGATTCCCCTCTTCTATGGCGGCAAAAGGCAATAAATCGGTGAGAAAAGCCTTCAATTCTTCTTTATTTTTCATCGGCTCCGGATTTTTTATCCTTTTTATTTTTATTTTTATTTCCAGCCAACGATTTGGTTTTTATTTTTCGCTGGAGTTGCATGATACCGTAAAGCAGAGCTTCCGGCCGGGGAGGACACCCCGGAATGTAAACATCTACAGGCAACACGTGATCAACGCCACGTACAACCGAATAGTTATTATAATAGAAAGGACCGCCCGATACGGCACAGGCACCCATGGCAATAACATATTTCGGATCGGCCATTTGGTCGTAAAGTCGTTTTAAGATGGGAACCATTTTATGAACAATCGTTCCGGCAACAACAATTACGTCGGCCTGCCGCGGTGAGGCACGATAAACCTCAATACCAAAGCGGGCAAAATCATAACGAGGTGCTCCGGCAGCCATCATTTCGATACCACAACAACTTGTAGCAAAGGTCAATGGCCATATTGAGTTGGATCGTCCCCAGTTTAATACATTATCGATGGTGGTCAAAAAGACATTATTACCTAACTCTTTTAAGGATTCCAGCGTTTCATTGTCTTTGAAATCCTCATTCTTCATCGATTTGATTTTTACACCCATTTCAGCGCTCCTTTCTTCCATGCATACAAAAGTCCAAGGCCAAGAATAAAAATGAAAATAATGATTTCAACAAATGCCCGCAAGCCTATGGATTTCATTACAACCCCCCAGGGAAAAAGAAAGACCGTTTCAACATCGAAAACGAGGAAGATGATAGCAAACAGATAGTAGCCGACATGGAACTGAATCCAGGTAAGTCCTTCTGTAGGAATACCACATTCGTACGGTTCAAATTTCTGGGAATTAAAAGACTTCGGAGCAACTAATGAAGCGAATACAATGCCTCCTCCTACAAGGATAACGGCAATGATAAAAAATAAAACTAATGATTGTCCGTTCATATAATTACCTAATAAATTTTATACAAAATTTTTGCTGCGAAAGTAGAATATATTTCGTATTGAATTATTTCAATTTTATCATATTTTTAGGGGAGGTCGCTATTTATTTCCAATCTAAATTAACAAATGTTTATAAAACGAGACAGCAACTTAAAGTTGTGCTAATAACCTGAGTTCGATATTTCCGATTGAAACGTGGCAGTCTGCAAAACGGACAGGTGTTTACATGTGAAACTATTCCATGTTGTATTTTTTCATCCGGCGATCCAGTGCCTGCCAGGTGATGTTGAGTAATGAAGCTGCTTTTGACTTATTATTATCTGACCAACTAAGGGCTTTTCGTATCAGTTGTTTTTCATTTTCCTCCAAATCAAAGCTGGAAGTGATATCCGATGAAATACCGGGAGATCCGGACATGACTACACCCTCTTTTCCATTGCCATAACTATGCGAAAGATGTAAGTGATAGGGCAATAACTCATCACCTTCACACAATATAACAGCTCTCTCTATGATATTTCTGAGCTCTCTGACGTTTCCGGGGAAATTGTAGTCCATCATTTTTCCCATTGCTTCTTCGCTCAACGATAAAGGCGGCTTACCAAATTGCCTGGCATACATCTTCAGATAATAATCACACAAAGCAGGAATATCTTCTTTCCGGGTTCGCAACGATGGAATAGAGATCACAAAAATGTTCAGCCTGTGAAACAAATCGAGCCGGAATTTATTTTCGTTGGCAAGTTTTTCCAGATCGGCATTAGAAGCAGCAATAACCCTTACATCAACTTGTTTGCTCTGGTGAGAACCGATTTTGCTCACCTTTCTCTCTTCGAGTACGCGCAACAGTTTTGCCTGTTGTACCAAGGGCATATCGCTAATCTCATCAAGAAACAAAGTACCACCATCAGCAATCTCAAACCAGCCTTCTTTGTCGGCTTCCGCACCGGTAAATGCTCCTTTTTTATGTCCGAAAAACTCGCTTTCAAAAAGGGTTTCGGGAATAGCCGAACAGTTTACCGAATAAAACATCTTGTTGCTGCGGTCGCTTAAATAATGGATTCCGTGGGCAACCAACTCTTTTCCCGTACCACTCTCGCCCAAAACCAGTACCGATGTGTTGGGTGTTTGTGCCACCTTGGTCATCATTCTAATCATCTCCTTTGTACCACGGCTGTTGCCGACAAGCCTGACGCCAATATTATCAAGGAGTTTCTTTGAAAGCACATCCATACTCGATTTCACTGCTTTTAGCTCACTGTTTATCTGGATAAACCGCTGGGTACGAATAATGGCTTTGTAAACATCGGCAAGACGAAAGGGTTTGGCAAAATAATCGACAGCACCCTTACGCATAGCTTCAATGACCGTATTCATGTCGCCATGTCCAGAGATCATAATAACCTCTGTTAAAGGTTTTATCTTTTTTATTTCGTGCAGTAAATCAATTCCGTTCATACCGGGCAGACGAATATCGAGAATGGCAATATCCGGAGCATTTGCTTTAACCAGTTCCAACGCTTTGAAAGGATGGCTGGCAGAAAAGACTTTGAACTTTTTGTTTTTCAAAAACTCTTCAATTTCATCAACAAAACGTTGTTCATCATCAACAACCAGAATGCTTAATTTATTATTCATAATTTAATTTTTCAAAGGTAACTGAATCAAAAATTCCGTAAACTCTCCTTCACTACTTTGTACCTCAATATTTCCGCCATATTCTTTTACAATACCGTAGGAAATGGAAAGGCCAAGCCCTGTACCCTTATCTTCATCTTTGGTAGTAAAAAACGGGTCAAAAATTTTGTCCATATTTTTCTTTGGGATGCCCGTTCCGTTATCTTTCACAAAGATTTTACAAAATTTATTATATCTTTTATACCGGATGGTAATTTTCTTTTCATAATTGGCATCTCCGTTCTTTCTGCCTTTTTCTTCAACAGCATAGCGCGCATTGGAAAACAGATTCAGAAAAACCTGTTCAAGGCGATATGGATTCCCAACCACAGTAGAACCTTCGTCAGAAAAATCAAGATGCAAATCAATCTGACGATCTTTCAGTTGCATTTTAACCAGAGAAAGTGCATTGTTTATCACACTGACAACATCCACATCCTCTTTCAAAGACTCCTGCTGATCGCGTGAAAAGATACGTACATGCTGAATAATCTGGTTGATGCGTTCAATATCCTTAAAAAGAATCAGGAACTTATTCTGGATATATTTTTCGTTGAGCGTACCCTCGGACATACGCATAAGAATATTATCCAGCCCCATGGAGATGCCCCCCAGCGGCTGGTTTACTTCATGCGAAAGGCCTGCCGAAAGTTCTCCGATATACTCCAGTTTTGATTTCTGCACCAACAGCTGCTGCTGCTGCTTTACTTTTTGCACTTCCAGTGAAACCCGTTCTTCTAATTCTTTGTTAAAATTATTCAGTTCATCCTCGGCTTTTTTCCGGGCACTGATATCCGACAAAAACACCAGGCAGGCATCTTCTTCGTCCCATAAGATGTCGTTGGTTTTAAGCTCTACCCATTTAACTTTTCCTGTTGCAGAAAACAGGCGGACATCGATAAATTCAGCCCCTGCCCGTTCATGTATAGAAGAGAGGAAACTATTCAGCACATTTTTATCCTCCTTATGGACAAAATTAAGCAGGCTACTGCCAATAAGCTTACCGGGTGTACTTTCAAGGATTTCAATGGTTTTGGGATTTACCATGATAATTTTTCCATCAATAATCAGGATAATTCCATTATTGGCATTTTCAAATATGAGCCGGTATTTTTCTTCACTTTCCCGCAGCCGCATTTCTGCCAGCCGGCGGTCAGCAATCTCCTTTTCCATCTCCTCGGTACGCTTTCTGACCCGTTGTTCAAGATGTACATTCAGCTCACGTAGTTCATTTTCCACCTGTTTGCGATAAATTGCGGCACCAAAGTTATGTACCAGTGTTTCAAGGGCGCCAATTTCAGCCTCCGACCATATCCTCTCTTTTTTACAATCATCCAGGCCGATAAAACCCCACCATTCTCCCAGCACATAGATAGGCATAGAAAGGATAGAAATAATATTCTGTTCTATAAGGATGTCCCGTTCTGCCTTTACCGGCAAATCTTTCACCAGGCCATGAACAAATTCATGGTTCCGCATTAGTTTTACCCACCTCACAAAGATAGGATTATCAAAATATAACCGGGACAGAATAAGATTATCAATTTCAGGTTTTACTTCTCCCTGAACCCATTCGTAAACCTGGGAAGTATAGGGTTTCCCCTGTTTATCTTCAAAATTCTGGAAAATATAAACGCGCGATGAATTTGTGACATCTCCGATAAGGTTGAGTACTTTCATAACGGAAGTTCGATTAAATCCTTCCTGAAAAAAAACAGCGGTTACATGTGCTATTGTGCGCAAAATAGCCTCACTTTTACGCTGTTCGTTCTCTGCAACCCATCTTTTCTCCTCCTCTTCTCTCACTTTTTTATCCAGCAAAATATCATTTGCCTGCTCTTCTATGGTTTTAAGCAGGAAAGACGAATCCACAGGTTTCAGCAGATAGGCTTTTACACCCAGCTCAATAGCACTCAGAAAATAACGCGGCTCGCCAAATGCTGACAGAATGATAATCCGGGTACCCTTATCTAACTCCCTGATTTTAGCAATCATATCAAGGCCATCCATCACCGGCATCCTCACATCTGTCAGCACAATATCAGGCCGATAGGTTTTATAACATTCCAGCCCTTCCAGCCCATTGGAAGCTATGTAAACCTTTTCGATGGAATACTCAAGAATCTTTTTATAAATATTCCTTAAAGTACTATCATCTTCAACGTACAGCAACGAAATATTCAGCTTATCCATAATCTCTGTTTTGACAGATTATTTAAACACTTTATTGCCTTTCCGGCTGAGCCGGCTGATACTATCAACTACGTAGCCGGCTTTCAACTGTTTCTCAAAAACTTTATAATCCGGATGGAAAAAGGCCCACACGTAGTTAAATGCCACGAACTCATTGCTTACGTTCCGAAATCCCTTGCTGGTTTTCCACCAATATTTCGGGTCAAAAGTCCGGTCGGTATCAGCAATTACACCTATATTATATGCATCACCAAAAGCCCGTTCAAACATTAAATGGGTACGGCGCGAATGTACACCAACGGAATAAACGTTAAATGTTTTTCCCCAACCGGGATGTGCTTCAAACAAAATCCGGGTAGCCACAGCCGTATTATATGTCCGGTTAATGGTAACTGAGTGAGGAATAACAGCCTGATAAACAGTATCGTTAAACCCATCACCTTTGATGACTGCCTCAGCACCTTCTGCCGTATTCTTAAACGCCACGTAGTCGTGCCATTGCGTAATGGGAATTCCTGTAACAATCAGGTGCTGATACCCGTTCTTTTCATAAAAATTCACTGCATTTTTTATGGCATAATCCTCTATCCATCCCTCAACCACCAGCGTTTTAGCTTTTATAGGATGGTTAAGTGACAGCCATCCGGAAACACTTCCCATCCAAATACGGAATAGGAGTATCAGCATAAGCAACAAAACCAACCATCCTGAGAACGTCAGACAGCGACAATATTTTTTAGCTACGAGCCGGAATCTCATGGAAATTTCGTATTTGAAAATAATTTTACTTTTGTCAAAAATAGTAATTTTAACAGCGCGTTTACAGCAATTATTACTATTTCCCAATGGACTTATCTGATTTACGACATGACTTTGGGAAAAATTCCAAACGGCAGACAAACTGGCCGGACAATCCCTTCCTGCTGCTTAAACTTTGGATTGGAGAAGCCATTGACGCTGGCATTTCCGAAGCCAACACCCTATTTATTCACCTCCGGAGATGATATCAGGCAGCGCAAATTAAAGCACCTTTGCTGGCGTATAGGCGGAAGTTCCCGTTAAAGAGGAGCACTTTGTATATGTAAAAAGTGTTAAAATGGCTAAATATTTTATGAACAATATGTCTGCGTATTAATTTTTTATATATTTGCCCCCATTAAAAGGGTCCTTTTAATTTTTCCTAAAGAAAAAGTTTCTTGACATTTTATGCTCAAATTAACAGGATACTTCTCAAAAAATTAAATTTTAATTACATGTACGATATCATAACGCTGAACAGTAAGCTGGTAGGCGAATTACGACAAATTGCCAAAGAGCTTGAAATTCCTAAATACGAAAAACTTATAAAGCGAGATTTGATTTATAAGATTCTGGATCAGCAGGCTTTGCGCCACCCTGTAAAAGAAAGGGAAGTAAAAGAACAATATCAGCAAAAGAGGCCTTACAAACGTAGGCAGCCGGAAGAAAACAAACCACAGCAAAAGGAGGAAGAAGAACCGGTAATACCCACAGAGGGTGAAAAAAAAGTAGCAGAAAACAAACCTGCAGAACAGCCTCAGCCACAAAAAAGACGCCGTGGCCGTCCGCGCAAAGTTCAACAACCGGTTACCAATCCCAGAGAAGAGACAAATACCAAAAATCAGGAACCTACTCCCCCCTCCGATCAAAAGTCTCAGCCAAAACCTGTAGAAAAACCGATGAGCCGGGTTACAGCACCTGCCGATAAGCAAAACGAAAAAGCACCTGAAAAGGTAGAAAAATCTTCTGAAGGCAAAGACTCAGCTTCTCCTCAAAAACCGAAATCTCATTTAGAACAATACGAAGCCCGCATTCAGCGACACAGAATTTCCAAGCCACAGGAGGAGCCGGTAAGTTCAACAAATATGGCTACTGAAACAGTAAAAGATGAAAGGCCGGCTGAAACACCTGCTCCTACTCAAGAGCAAAAACCAAAAGAGCAAAAACCAAAAGAGCAACAGTCAAAACAGCAATACCAACCAAGAGAAAGAGAGCCGAGAAAGCAGGTGGAAAGCACTTTCAACATGGACGGCATCATTAACTCGGAAGGTGTTCTGGAAATTATGCCTGATGGCTACGGATTTCTTCGTTCCTCAGACTACAACTACCTGAACTCTCCTGACGACATTTATGTTTCACAATCACAGATTAAACTCTTTGGGCTGAAAACCGGTGATACTGTTCTCGGAACCATACGCCCGCCAAAAGAGGGTGAAAAATATTTTCCGCTTATAAAAGTTATCACTATCAATAGAAAGACGCCTGAAGAAATTCGCGACCGTATCCCTTTTGATTTTTTAACTCCTCTTTTTCCAAAGACAAAGTTCAAGCTCACCGGACATGCCAAAGAGACTTTCTCCACAAGAATAATGGATATGTTTTGTCCCATTGGAAAAGGACAACGTGGTTTGATTGTTTCGCAGCCTAAGACCGGAAAAACCGTTCTCTTAAAAGAGGTAGCCAATGCCATTGCCTCCAACCATCCCGATGTCTATCTTATTATTCTTCTGATTGATGAGCGTCCGGAAGAGGTTACGGACATGGCACGCAGCGTTAATGCCGAAGTGATAGCTTCTACGTTTGACGAGCCGGCAGAAAAGCATGTGAAAATCGCCAACTTAGTACTTGAAAAAGCCAAACGTATGACAGAAAGCGGCCACGATGTAGTTATTCTGTTAGATTCTATTACACGGCTGGCACGGGCTTACAATACCGTTTCGCCGGCTTCCGGAAAAGTACTCTCTGGTGGTGTGGAGGCCAATGCCTTGCAAAAACCGAAACGTTTCTTCGGTGCTGCCCGTCAGATTGAAAATGGCGGTTCGCTGACTATTCTGGCTACAGCTCTGATTGACACGGGTTCCAAAATGGATGAAGTTATTTTTGAAGAGTTTAAAGGCACCGGGAACATGGAGTTACAACTCGACCGCAAACTCTCCAACAAACGGATTTTTCCGGCTATCGACATTGTGGCTTCCAGCACACGACGCGAAGACCTGCTGCTTGACAAAGATGTGTTACAGCGTATTTGGATACTAAGAAATCATCTCTCGGATATGAATCCTGTGGAAGCCATGCAGTTTCTGAAAGAGAAGATGAAGTTTACCAAGACTAATGAGGAATTCCTCTTGTCAATGAATAGTTAAACAACATTTGAATAAAGAAAAAAACCGGCTTTACAGGCCGGTTTTTTTATTGCTCTGACAAAAACATGTTTACCGATCTAACAACTGCCCGGCCAGTGCATTCATCTCAATTCCGTCAAAATTCCCGGAGCTCATCATCAGAAAGATATCATCGGAAGAGGTATTTTTTTGAAGCCAGGCAGTCATCTCTCCGGCATCGTCGAATACCAGCAAATTATCCCTGCCAAAAGCTTTTTTGACCTCATTCTTCTCCAGCATGGGCAAACGTTTCATTTTTAATGCATGTGGATTAAAATAAACGATGGCATAATCTGCATTGTCCATAGTTCCGGCATATTGGTCAAGGAACCGGCTGTTCAGGCTGCTGAATGTGTGCAACTCAAAACAGGCCACAACACTTTGACCGGTAAATTGTGATTTCACCGCATCCAATGTGGCTTTTAGTTTGGAAGGCGCATGGGCAAAGTCACTGTAAAGCCGCCCTCTCCCCTTTTGTAAGATAAGCTCCAGCCGCTTGGCAGCGCCATTGAAACCGGAAACAGCCTTAAAAAACTGTTCGTTGGTTAATCCCAGCTCACGGCAAACCAGCCATGCACCGTTCATATTAAGCAGGTTATGACGTCCAAAAACTTTCAGTGGCACTTTCGTCTTTCCGTCCAAAACATAGGAGATGCCCTCTTTGATTTCAAATTCCGGGGTATGATAGGGTATCTTTTGGATAGTATTCCGGCTTTGGGAGAGCAGTTTGGTAAGCTCCCCATCTTCGGAATTATAAATCAGTGTACCGTCTTTTTCCACCAAATCCATAAAAATGGAAAACTGTTGCAGATAATTCTCATAAGTTGGAAAAACGTTGATGTGATCCCAGGCAATACCACTCAGCAGCGCCATGTGCGGATGATACCAATGAAATTTGGGTCGTCGGTCGATGGGCGAGCTGAGATATTCGTCCCCTTCAAAAATCATTACCGGTGCTGTCTTGCTCAGCCGTACCATCACCTCAAAATCACGCAGTTTTGAACCCACGAGGTAGTCAAAATCTTTATTCCAGAATTTCAGCACATGCATAATCATAGCGGTGATGGTAGTCTTTCCGTGGCTTCCGCCAATGACCACACGCTTTTTATTTTTGGCATGTACGTAAAGAAACTCGGGATAGGAATAGATTTTTGCACCAATCTCCTGTGCCCGTAGAAGCTCCGGATTATCAGGCCGCGCATGCATTCCAAGAATAATAGCATCTAAGTCATTGGAAATTATTTCAGGATGCCAGCCATCGGTTTCCGGTAATAAGCCATATTTTTTCAACCTCCCCCGCGATGGTTCAAAAATTTCATCATCCGAGCCGGTAACTTCATATCCGTTAATTTTCAGGGCGATGGCGAGGTTATGCATGGCGCTTCCACCAATGGCAATAAAATGAATTTTCATGTTTTCTTTTTATATAAAAAAGTAAAAATAGGAAAAAGCCGGCAGAAAAACGGGTATGGCTTATAGGCTATTTTCCCAAAATATCAGCAATAACAGCAGCAGCATTTTCGGAGGCACCGCTGGTTCCCAGCTTTGTCCTTAGCAAGGCATATTCCGATACAATTTGTTTTCTCCGCTCGTTGTCTTCCATTAAATCGTGCAGCTCAGCCAGTAAGTTCTTTTCAGAAAAGTCATGCTGAATAAGCTCTTTCACCACTTCCTTGTCAAGAATTAAATTTACCAGTGAAATAAATTTTACATGTACCAGGAGTCTGGCAATGAAGTACGAAACAGGTGAAGCTTCGTAACAAACGACTTGTGGAACTCCGAGCAGGGCTGTTTCAAGCGTTGCCGTCCCGGAAGCTACCATGGCGGCCTCAGCATGGTGCAAAAGAGCATGTGTCTGATCAAAGACCACGGCTACATCTTGTTGCGTGTAAATCACTTCAGGCACAGACTTAACGCCTGCAACAACAAATTGATATCCGGAAAACTGCGGAGCAACGACTAGCATTTTGGGTAGTATCTTTTTTATCTCCTGCGTCCGGCTTCCAGGCAAAACAGCAATTATTGGCTTATCAGGCAGGTCATTGAGTTTTAAAAAATTATCTCTGTCAACAGGCTTTTCCTCAGCCAGTTCATCCAACAACGGATGCCCAACAAAGTCAGCCTTATAATCAAACCGGGCGTAGAACTCTTTCTCAAAAGGCAAAATCACCATCATCCTGTCCACATACTTCTTCACAGTATAAACACGCGACTGTTTCCACGCCCAAATCGTGGGTGAGATGTAAAAAGCCACCTTCATTCCTTTTTTACTGGCAAATTTTGCCATACGCAGATTAAAGCCGGGATAATCAATAAGCACCACCACATCCGGAGCGAAATTTAGAAGCTCTTTTTTGCAGAAAGTAAAATTTTTACGGATGGTACGGATATTCAGGAGCACTTCGGCAAATCCCATAAAAGCCAAATCGCGATAGTGTTTCACCAGCGTTCCGCCCACAGCCAGCATTTTGTCGCCACCCCAAAACCGGAACACTGCCTGCGGGTCATTTCTCAAAATAGATTTCATGAGATTAGCCCCGTGCAGGTCGCCCGAAGCCTCACCGGCAATGAGGTAATATTTCATGGTTAACGCGGTTGCTTAAAATAGAGAAAGAAAAACCCAAAAATCAGCGCAATAGTTATCAGCAGTACACCTTTGCCTGTTTTCGCAGCCTTCCATTTTACCAGAGTAAGCCGGATGAGCAGGAAGTTGCCTACAATACTCAGCAGATAAATATTTTCGGGCTGCTGCAGGCCATGCCACAAGCCCGTGCTTTTCATAAGGACATCCAAGCCAAAGAACAGGCCATAAACAGGAAGAGGCAAAAGCAGCCCCATAACCAGACCGACAATATAACTATCCTTTTTGAAAAAATCCATCTTTTAGAATTCAAGTTTGTTCAATAGATGTTTAGCCGTGAAATCAAACTGAACAGGAACCACGGACACATAGTTATCGGCCAGTGCTTTTTCGTCAGTATCCTGACGTGGGTCGCCGTTGACAAAAGTTCCTCCAATCCAGTAATAAGTACGGCCGAACGGGTCAGTACGCCGGTCAAAGTCCTCCACCCACCGGGCTTTTGCCTGCCTGACAACTTTAATACCTTTCACAGGCTCATCCGATTTTTTGGGTATGTTCACGTTGAGACAAACGCCTTCGGGCAAACCGTCGCGCAACACTTTTTCGGTAATAGTTTCCACAAACGGGTCCACATGGCTGAAATCGGCTTCGTGGTCATAATCGTCCAGTGAAAAGCCTATGGCTGGAATGCCATCGATGGCAGCCTCCATAGCTGCCGCCATGGTTCCCGAATAGACAATGTTTATAGCTGCATTGGAACCGTGGTTTATTCCGGAAACCACCAAATCGGGAGTGCGGTCAAGCAAGACATTTTTCCCCAGTTTCACATTATCCACCGGCGTGCCGTTGGTCAGAAATTCACGAAACCCCTTTTCTTCGCGTATCAACCGCGGCATCAATGGCGTTTTTATGGTAACAGCGTGGCTCATCCCCGACATCACCTGTTCGGAAGCAACCACCACCACATCACCGTATTTGCGCATGAGCTGAACCAGTTTACGCAGTCCTTTTGCGTGAATGCTGTCGTCGTTGGTAATGAGTATAAGCGGTTTATCCTGCATGGGCTTCTCTTTCGTAAAATTACGGAAACATTTCCGTTTCGGATTGCAAATATACAATGAGTTTTGCTTGGAAATAGAAAATACAGGCTTCTTTGTTATACCGGCAGGAAGATTATCTCAGGAACCCGTTTAGCTCTTCATAAAGCCGGTGTGTCGGTAAACCCATCACATTGAAATAAGAGCCCTCTATTTTGTGTATAGCCACGTGGCCGATCCACTCCTGAATACCGTAGGCACCGGCTTTGTCTAACGGTTTGTACTGTTTCACATAATAATCTATTTCCTTTTCAGAAAGATTTTTAAAATAGACTGTGGTGGAAGAGGTAAAAACTTTCATCCTTTTGCCGAGCCGAAGGCAAACACCCGTAATCACCTCATGTTTCCTGCCGGAAAGCTGCCGGAGCATCATTGTTGCTGCTTTTACATCCGCAGGTTTACCCAAAATCCTATTTTCCAGTGCGACTATTGTGTCTGCCGTTATGAGCAACGTGTGTTTTTTCAGATCCTTGTCTGCGAAAGCCATACTCTTCAGGCGGCACAGATAAGCAGCTGCTTTTTCAGGGGAAAGATTCTGTGGAAAAGTTTCTTTCACCGGCCTGGTTTCCACCCGGAAAGGAATATCCATTTCAGCCAGCAGCTGCCGCCGGCGCGGTGAGCCGGAAGCGAGGATAATGTCGTAGTTTTTTATGGTGGTTAGTAACATTCCTGCAGTAGATTTGACATTTAAAATAAGAGATCGTTTTTGTACTCTGGTTGCTGTTCATTTGCCATAAAGAGGCCAAGTTGCCGTGGGCTTTGGAATCCACGAATCTTCGACTTATACAGACGACTTATTTCCGGATTTTCAATTTCCAGCTTTCGACTTTTACTCATTTCTAAATATTCTTCTTCTAAATCAATGCCTAAAAATCTACGGTTAAGCAAATTAGCCGCAACGCCCGTTGTGCTACTTCCCGTAAAAGGATCCAATATCCATGCATCCCGTTTGGTAGAGGCAAGGATTAATCTTGATAAGAGCGACAAAGGTTTTTGAGTCGGATGCTTCCCACAAGATTTTTCCCATTTGGCAATAGCAGGAAGCCGCCAGACATCCTTCATTTGTTTTCCCCCATTTAACTCTTTCATTAATTCATAATTAAAATAATGAGGCACTTTAGGGTTTTTTCTTGCCCAAATTACCTGTTCGGTAGAATGAGTAAAATAGCGACATGAGAAATTGGGGGGTGGATTAGTTTTTTCCCATGTGATAACATTTAGGATCTTGAAGTTTAATTCTGCCAATACCTGTCCGATGTTGAAAATATTATGCATGGTACCACTTATCCATATTGTTGCATCCTCTTTCATTTTATCCCGGATAAGTGTAAGCCATTTGCTATTGAAAGCATGAACAAACTCAAAACCTTTTGATTTATCCCATTCTCCCTTATTGACACTCACTATTTTACCACTTTTAATGGTCAGACCACCATTGGACAAAAAATAAGGAGGATCGGCAAATATCATATCGAACTTATGATCAAATTCGGGCAAGAGAATATTATTATCTCCTTTTAAAAGATAGAAATTTTTGTCTTTTGATTTGAAATATGGATTAATCATATATTTCTTTAAAGTTTACTTTAAATTCATCAATAGAATTTACAATAATCTTATAATTAAGACCTTCATTTACATCCAACCACCTTACAAGCATATTTTGATTGGTAAAGTCAACAGGTGGATCCAACTCTACTATTAATCCGCTATATTCCCACTTTTGCTTATCACTTTTCTGTTCTAAATATCTGACTAAAGAATTTATATTTCCCTTGTATTTGATACTCCCCTTGTATTCAATAATCATTTTATCAAGTATTGTTTATCTTTGACAAAGATAATAAAATACATTGTATAATCACACTCATTGTGTGTTATTATTTAAAAATGAGTGATATTTGTAAAATATTTGGGAAACGATTAAAGGAGTTAAGAAAGAAACAAAACTTAACACAGGTAGAATTTGCTCAGAAAAGCGGATTGCACAAGAATTATATAGGAATGGTAGAAAGAGGAGAGCGAAATCCTTCGTTAAGAAATCTTGAAATTATTGCAAGGACTATCAATATTTCACTTTCAGAACTTATGAAATTCTAATGTAAGCTGTTCGGAATTTCCGGACAACCAATTATAGCTGTTTCATAGTAATATCTTTTTTAGAATTCCGTTTTTTATCATTTCAAGATTTAATAAATATTCTGCCTTATCAAAATATTCTCTTAGTGGCTTTAATGTTTTTAGCCAACCTTTGCCGTCAGTTATCCAAATGAACTCTATTCCTTGATTATTCCAGTATTCAGCCATTTTTACATACTCTGTCGCAGTTGATTTTAATTTTGAGCCACCTCCACCATAAAAATTAACTTCGAAAAAGTATAGTTTGTTGTTATTGTTGATTACATAATCCATTCTACGAGAAGATTTATCAACAACAATTTCAATATTCCATTTATTCTTAATTGCTTTCGCATTAGCTTCTTTTAAATATTCCATTTTCAGTTCGGAGCAAACATCTTTTATGTATGTTTCAATTAAGTTTTCCATTTGATGACCACCTCTGTTTTTTCGTCCGTTGCTGTCTAAACCAACTTCAACACCAGTTGCAAAATCAACTAAATTTCTTATTCTTTTATCTTTAACCAAAACGCCTAACCCTGTATTAATGAAAAAATCTGCAATTTTTTCTGCTTCTATTTTGTCAGGAGTTACAATAGATAAATCAAAATTATCATATTCAAATTCTTTTGTATTGATTAAAATATTGATTTTTTGTTCCTTTTTGTTTTTAAACCTTATTGCCAATAGCAAAGGAATTGCATTTACAACTTTTGGATATTCCAAGATTAAATTGCTAAGTTCTACTTTTATATCCTCTTTCCCAATTAGAACATTAAGAAGATTTAATTCTTTTTCAAAGGGGACAACATTGTTATAAACCTTTTCCCAGTTTACAAAATAATCCCAATGGGTAATTCCTTTTATCTTTAATGTTTCTTTGAAGTATTCAAAGAGTTCAACATCATTGTTTAGACTTAATAATTTTGTAAGTGTTTTCATATTAATTTGTAATCAGTAATTCTGTTAATTGTCCTCTCTTACTTGGGTTCGCATTAATACTCCTACGAGCATTTACTCGTATAATGTTGAAATTTGCAAATAAATCATCAAAAAAGTTATTGTTTGGATCTTTCCCTTTTACATCTGAGTTACTTAAAATCCATTGATAATTGTGCTCATTTAATGTATCGCAAAATTCTTTAAGTCTTATCTGTTCTTTGTCGTCAAATTCTTTTTCTGAATATGAATTGAAACTTGATGTTTCATTTAAGGGTTTGTAAGGCGGATCGAAATAGAAAAATGTAGTATCATTTGCATACTTCAACGTTTCTGAAAAATCTCCATTTAAAATTTCAACTTTTTGCAATATTTCCGAAACAGCCATTAAATTATCCACATTACATATTTGAGGTGTTTTATAACTGCCAATCGGAACATTGAATTCATTTTTCCGGTTTACTCTGTAAAGTCCATTAAAACAAGTTCTATTTAAGAAAATAAATAATGCACTTTGTGTTGTTTGAGCCGATTCTCTTGAGTTAAATAAATTTCTTTTTTCGTAATAATATTCTTTCTTTTTTTCTTGATTCTGCGAAATACTATGATATTCAATCTCCCATTTTTTAAGAATACTTATTAAATCCTGAACATTATACTTTATGGTTAAGTAGGAATTTATTAAATCCTGATTAATATCGTTAATTATTGCGTTCTTCATATTTGGAAATTGCTCCACCATCCAAAATAATACTGCACCACTTCCAACAAATGGTTCAATGTATGTAAACTCATTTATTTCAATACTATTTGGAAGTTGTTCTCTGATTTGCTCAATCAATTGAGTTTTTCCCCCTGCCCATTTTAAAAAAGGTTTGGCTCTCATTTTCTTCATAAACGATACGTGGATATTATTTTAACAAAAAAGTTATTTAAAATTAATTTACTATTACTCTGCTCATTCGAACTTGCCCTCTACTCATTCGGATTTCTCGTCTAAGCAGAGACAGGTGTAATCCGAATGTTATGAAAAAGGCAATTAAAATCGCCCTACCCGAAAGGTCGGGATTGCAAATCCCGACCAGCAGAAAGTTACCTACCATCCAAAACAATACTGCCAAATGGTTCAATGTATGTAAACTCATTTATTTCAATACTATTTGGAATTGTTCTCTGATTTGCTCAATCAATTGAGATTTCCCTCCTGCCCACTTCAAAAAAGGTTTCGCTTTCATTCTTTCCATAAAATCAAAAATAAACAATTTAAATTTTAAAATATTCTCCCTTACAGTTTCTCGTTATTCAAAATAAAACAACCCCATGGATAAAACCCCGGCAACCATCAGCAGTTTTATCCAAAGCGAAAGTAGCCTGAAATGTTCTTTCCGGTCGGCAGTTACCAGTTTCAAAAGCACAAAGGAGAACAACAAATCTACCAAAAAGAAAAACAAAAACAGTACAACAAAGTCATTGGCATAAAAAAACCACTGGATAGCAAAAGAAGCTATCAATCCCGACAGGTTAACGGCTATGGCCACATTTTTGGCTTTCCGTATTCCGTAAGTAACCGGCAAAGTCAAACATCCCGTCTGCTGGTCGCCTTCCACATCTTCCATGTCTTTCACCACTTCGCGTAACAGGCTTACCAAAAAAGCGAACCCCATATAAATCAATACCAGACTATTAACCAGCAAAAGCCGGCTGTGATCAACTGCCATAGCTTGTATTTGCAAAGCCATCAACTCATACAACCACACCAGCCCGAAAGAAAGAGCGCTCAAAAAAGCTACCACAAGATTTCCCACCAGCGGCTGACATTCGTATCGCGTGGTATAAAACCACAGCAGCCCGGCTGTCAGGATAAAAATCAGCGAATAGCTGCCTTTACCGAGCAGAAAGGAAAGTAAACTTCCGGCCAAAATACCGCCAACGGTAAAAATCCAGTAAAAGATCCAGCCCTGTTTTCCGGTAAATGTTATCTCAAAAGCATTTTTCCCCGGTTTGTTCAGGGCATCGGTTTTCAAATCTTTCAAGTCGTTGATAACATAACCGCCCATGGCTGTCAGCAACACAGCAAAAACCAGCAACGAAGATTCCGCAAGTGTCATCCCGGCATTACCCGCCAGCCCCAATTCAGGCTTGATAAGCAAAAACAGCAACAGCATCATGCTCAACACTATCATTGCCAGATTCGGCCAACGTATCAGTTTAAAAAATGTGTGCATGGTTCAATATCTTCGAGTCATCTTTTTTCTTTTTATCTTTAGCCTTTAAACTTTAGCCTTTTGCCTTTAACCTTTACCAGGTAAAGGCTTCCGGCGTCATCCATTTCCCCTGCACTTTCATCACCTGTTCGATGATGTCGCGCACGCAGCCATCGCCTCCATTTTTGTCGGAGATATAGACAGAAACCTCTTTCACCTCTTCCACGGCATCGGCAGGACTCACGGGAACCCCTACCCTTTTCATCACCGGGATATCCGGAATATCATCGCCCATGTAAACCACATTTTCAGGGTCGATATTTTTGTCTTTGATGTATTTCTCAAAAACAGCTACTTTATTTTTTACCCCCGTAAAAGCATCTTTAATATTCAGTGTATCGAATCGGTTGTTCATTGACTTGGAAAGCCCGCCCGAAATAACCACAACATTATATCCCAGTTTCACAGCAAGTTGCAATACATAACCATCCCGCACATTGGCTGTTCGTAAAGGAGGGTCGTCATGTTGCAGTATCACATGACCATCGGTCATAACTCCATCATAATCAAATATAAAGGTATTTACTCCATTGAGCAGTGCTTTGTAATTACTCATGATATTTCTTTAAAATTTGTTGACTAAAAATCTGATATATTTCCTTCAAATCATTTTTATTTTTAAGTATATCCAAATGCTTTTCGATGGTAGAAATGTCGCCGCGCCGTGCAGGGCCGGTTTGTGCCTCATCCGGAGCCAGCTCCAAAATCTTGGCCACAGTTTCTCTGACGAGCGGTAAAAGCATTGCAGCATCCATCCCATTCTCATTAAGAAAACCTTCGGCTCTCGCAAAAAGGTAATTGGTAAAATTATTCACCAACACGCCAGCCACATGCAACTTCTCACGTTGCTCCATGTCCATAACATATACCGATTTGCTAAGCCTCCCGGCCAGTAGCTGAAGCGCATCCAGGACATCCGGAGAAGAAGCCTCCAGGCAGAAAGGAACACTTACCATATCCACTTCCCTGTTTTTGGAAAAAGTCTGAAAAGGATAAAAGATGCCGTAATATTGAAACTTTTCCAGAACCTGCATCGGTGTAATCGCCGCGGTATGGCAGACAATTCCATGTACCAGAGGCATCCCGGCAGCTACGGCAGCAATTTTCCCATCAGGAACGGATATCAGATAGAAACCGGCATCCGTAGTGATTTCCGAATAATTATTTATCGCCTCAGCGCCAAGTCCGGCAGCCAGCTCACGGGCATGATTGATATGGGGAGAGAAAACCTGCACAACAGCCAGTCCGGCTTCCGACATAGCTTTAGCCAAATGCCCGGCTACATTGCCAGACCCGATAAGGACAACGGTTTGTAGATTAAAATTCTGCTTCATATAATAGTAGCTTTCAGATACCGATGGAATACTTTTACAAAATAACAACATATTTTTCATTCGTAAAAGCAGAACCAGAAAGTACTTCTTCTTCTACTTTTACAACGGTTATCAGACGATTTGCAGAACCCTTTATTTTAATAGAATTCCTATCTTTGCCCATCTTAAAAATGGACATCGTGAATAAAGAGATTATATCACAGAGACTTAAAGATATTACAGAATCAGCTACCCTTGAGATGACGCGACGCAGCCGCGAATTGAAAGCCCGGGGTTTCGACATCATCAACCTGAGTATTGGCGAACCTGATTTTAATACGCCTGATCCTGTTAAAGAGGCAGCAAAAGAAGCTATTGATAACAACATTACGCATTACCCTCCGGTGGCAGGATTTAAAGTTCTGCAAGAGGCTATTGCCGAAAAGCTGAAAAGAGACAACAACCTGGATTTTTTGCCGGAGCAAATTGTGGTTTCCAACGGAGCCAAGCAATCGTTGGCTAATATTTTCCTCAGCATTCTGGATCCCGGCGATGAGGTGATTATCACGGCTCCCTATTGGGTTTCTTATGCCGATATTATCAAACTTGCAGGAGGAAAAGTTGTTGCACTACAAACCAGCATTGAAGACGGTTTTAAACTGAATCCGGAGAAGCTGAAAGAGGCTATCAATAGCAAAACAAAAGCATTCCTGTTCAACTCGCCTTCCAATCCCACCGGAATGGTCTATAGTACAGAAGAAATATCCGGGCTGGTGAATGTCTTGAAAAAGCATCCTGATTTACTGGTAGTTTCCGATGAAATATACGAACACATTAACTATTCCGGAAAACACGTAAGCATTGCTTCATTTCCTGAAATCAAGGAGCAGACTGTTGTAGTTAATGGCGTTTCAAAGTGTTATGCTATGACCGGATGGCGTATTGGCTATATGGCCGGCCCCCGTTTTCTGGCAAAAGCCTGTACAAAATTACAGGGGCAATACACTTCCGGACCGGGAACCATTTCGCAAATGGCTGCTCTGAAAGCCATGAAAAATCCGCCACAGGATTCGGTATATATTCATGAGATGGTTGCTGCTTTTAAAAACCGCCGTGACCTGCTGGTGAAAAAGATGGGAGAAATTCCCGGTATAAAAACCTACGTTCCGGAAGGAGCTTTTTACCTTTTCCCGGATGTGAAGAGTTACTTCGGCAAAACAGATGGTGAGACGGTCATCAACAACGCCACGGATTTCAGCCTTTATCTTTTGGACAAAGCCCATGTGGCATTGGTCACAGGCGAAGCTTTTGGTGACCCGAACTGCGTTCGTATTTCGTATGCCACTTCCAGCTATCTGCTTGAAGAGGCTGTAAAACGCATCAAAACTGCCCTTATAAAATTAAACTAACAGAGAAATGACCCTGACAACTGACAGTCTGCCCGCAATTTTTGAAGCATTCAACAACAAAAAGGTGCTGATTATTGGCGATGTTATGCTTGACGCATACATCTGGGGCAAGGTAGAACGCATATCACCCGAAGCTCCGGTTCCTGTTGTAACAGTCGTAAGACGTGAAGAGCGCCTCGGCGGGGCTGCCAACGTGGGCATGAACATCCGTGCACTGGGCGCCCGCCCCATCATGTGTTCCGTCATTGGCTCCGACGACAAAGGAGAGACACTCAGAGCACTTATGCTCAACTCCGGACTGGACGATGCCGGCGTTATTGAAAGTCCCCACCGGTTTACAACAACCAAATTCCGTATCCTCGGTAACAACACCCAAATGCTGCGGGTGGACGAAGAAACCTCACGCCCGTTGGAAAAAGAGGTATTTCATCAGCTTTGCAGCCACATCGACAAAATTCTGAAAACCGACGATATACATGTTATTATTTTTCAGGATTATGACAAAGGAGTTATTTCGCCGGAATTGATTGATTTCGTTACAGATATGGCCGAAGAGATGGGAATCCCGGTAACGGTTGATCCAAAAAAGCGTAATTTCCTGGCTTACAGAAATACCACACTGGTAAAACCTAACCTGGCAGAGATGCAGGAAGGACTTGAGCTGGCAGAACTTTCTTCTAACAAAGAAAGCCTCCAAAAGGCAGCCCGCCAATTGTCCGAAGTTCTAAACACCTCCATGATACTCAATACGCTATCCGAAAAAGGAGTTTTTATTTATTGGAATGAAGACGGGGAAGCCAGAGCTGAACTACTTCCGGCCTTCCGCCGTAACATAGCCGATGTTTCAGGTGCAGGCGATACGGTTATCAGTGTTGCCTCACTCTGTCTCGCTTCGGGAATGGGAGCAATAGATATGGCACTGCTTTCCAACCTTGCCGGCGGTTTGGTATGCGAAGAAGCCGGGGTAGTCCCCATCAACAAAGGAAAACTTATGGAAGAAGCCATCCGTGTTTTGAATAATACCAAACCATAATGACACAAAAAGCACACGCTAAGAAAGAGATGGTGCAAAACATGTTTAACAACATTGCGCCCAAATACGACCTGCTGAACCACCTGCTCTCTGCCGGCATCGATAAAGGGTGGCGTAGAAAAGTCAGAAAAGCACTTGCGGGAGATTATCCTGAGATTATTCTGGATGTAGCCACCGGCACAGGCGACCTCGCCATTGAACTGGCCAAACTACCCGTCAAAAGAATTATCGGTATTGATATTGCCGAGGAGATGTTGGAAATTGGAAAGAAGAAGATTGTCAAAAGGGGTCTTGAACAGATTATCACCCTTGAGCCTGGCGATTCGGAAGCTATCCGGTACGAGGATAATTATTTTGATGCCATAACGGTTGCTTTTGGCGTCCGTAATTATGAAAACCTCGAAAAAGGACTGCGAGAAATGTATCGGGTGCTGAAACCCGGAAAAAAAGTGGCTATTCTGGAATTCTCAAGGCCGGCCTCTTTTCCCATGAAAAATATATACCAATTCTATTTTAATTACATCCTGCCCGGCGTAGGCCGCCTGGTTTCAAAAGACCGGTCAGCCTACACTTACCTGCCACAATCTGTAGCACGTTTTCCGGAAAACAAGGATTTTATGGATGTGCTGCTGAAAGTCGGATTTAAAGATCCACAGCAAAACAGGCTTACCTTTGGCATTGCCACACTCTATCTGGCTGAGAAATAATCTGTACAAATACTATAAAAACAAACCAGGCGTTATAAATATTAATAAATTCTGACTGCATTGAAAAAACAGATCATACATACTTTTATTTTTGTTTTTGCCTTTTGTTTCGTTTATAGTAGCGCTCAGGCGCAAGGACAGGTCTTAAATCTTCAGGGATATAATGAACAGCCATATCATTTTGGGTTTATTTTGGGAATGAATATTATGAACTTTTCGGTAAAACCTGTTGACAACTTGGCGGGAAAAAATTGGGATAATGCCCAGTCTCCCGATTTCAATGTCGACACACTCCATGGTTCAATTCATGTTAATTCAATAACAGCCTCCGCTTCTCCCGGTTTTTCAGTGGGTATTTTGGGTAACCTGCGGCTCATGCGTTTTCTTGATTTACGATTTATCCCCACGCTGTCGTTTGGCAGCCGCAACCTTAATTATGCTATTGAAACCATTGGGCTGAAGGGAACACCGGCAGGAACCGATTCTTCTTTCATGGTACACAAAAAAGTTAATTCTACCTATATTACCTTCCCACTTCTGCTAAAATACCGTTCATGGAGAAAAGACAATTACGGGGCCTATTTTATTGGCGGGATAAATTATTCTATTGACCTTGCCGCAATAAACTTAATAAAGAAAGGAAGACCCACGGGAAAAATTGTACTAAATTCACATGACATTGGGGCCGAAATAGGCGCCGGTTTCGATTTTTATAATAACTATTTCAAACTGAGCATAGAAGCCAAAATGATTTACGGGCTGAAAAACCTTATCGTCGATGACGGCACGTTGTATTCAGGAAGCATTAAACAACTTCATTCCAAAATATTTATGCTTTCTTTTACCTTTGAATAAGAATTGCTATGACCAGAAAAGACATCACCCCACATCTGGAACTCTTTAAAGAGGTCATCGAGAAATCTTCTATGAAGCAGGAAGTTTTCAGAGCTACTCAGAAAACTTTTGGGCTTTTCAAGGCTCTCTCAATACAAATGGCAGAAGAATACGCCATAGCAGCCAGGAAGTTGAAAGCTGAAAACGATTCCCTATTGGAGATGAAAGAACACGGGACTTTTGAGTTTTCACTGAAATTTGGAGGAGATATTCTGTTTTTCCTCATGCACTCCAACATTTTTGAGATTCCACGTGACCACAACGTTATGCGCAGCACTTACATTAAAGAAGACAAAGACCGCTCCTACTGCGGTATTATCCACATATACAATTTCCTGAGCGATTCGTTTAAATACGACCGTAAAAACGACCTCGGCTACCTTATTGGCCGAGTGCTCATCAACAAAGAACAGCACTATTTTATTGAAGGGAAAAGTGAGCTGGGTTTTTTGTACAAGAATTTTCGGAACAGTATCATAGCTACTGAATCGGTGGATAAAATCATTACGGCAGCCATTCGTTATACCATTGGTTTTGACCTGTTAACGCCGCCCTACGACCAGGTAAAACTCGTGAGTGTGGATGAGATGAAAAACACGCTGGACACCATTACTTTCAAAACCGGCAAGCGACTGGGGTTTAAGTTCTATCCCGACCAGGAAGAAGAAAAATAAAAAAAATAATCTTTTTCAGAAAAAACATTTTGAGGAATAAATATTTTACTACTTTTGCACCTCCAAAATGACAAATGGTCCGTTCGTCTAGCCAGGTCAGGACGCCAGGTTTTCATCCTGGTAACACGGGTTCAAATCCCGTACGGACTACTCCAAGCAAAGAGGTTTAACAACATGTTAAGTCTCTTTTTTTTATTTACACCTCTATACATCAGGCCTTTACAAGGCATGATTGACACATTAATAACTTTCTACCTTTTCACACATCAAAATCATTTTATCGGATTTTTGCGACTATTTCGATAAAATTCGGCAAAAGCTTATTACTTTCGTAGAAAATTTAAAGTGATAATGGTAGTAAAAACGTCTATACTTGAATACCCCGAGTTTTCTTTATTGGATAATATGGTTCTACTACCATTTTAGTGGGTAAATTATTTTTGTAGTGTCCAATATACACTTCTTAAGAAAAGTCAGAAGACCGAAGACGGAAGTTTTTTCATTCA
>VAPG01015459.1_pt1 | contig 25616 bp, 19 predicted proteins | sample 3393851 | NCBI WGS metagenome assembly VAPG01 (sample SAMN08290438, study PRJNA428436) | hydrothermal vent metagenome | isolation source: Deep-sea hydrothermal vent chimney | place: Atlantic Ocean: South-mid Altantic Ridge | depth 2194 m m
CAGGTTCTCACCAATTTCGTGTGCCTGCTTTTTCAAATCGGCTACTGCTTTATTGGCATAATCTTTCGGATAAGGAACGCCCAATATTATCATAGCGTTGATTTTTGCCGGTGTACTGGCAATATCAAGATCTCTTGTGATCAGCCATGGGTAAGGAGGCATGATGGATTCAGCATTCATTTTCTGAGGATTCAGCATGTGGTTATAATGCCACGAGTTGGGTTTATAATTGGGCAGAGATTTCACCCCTTCGCGTGCCAAATCCGGCCCGGTACGTTTGGAGCCGTATTGGAACGGAAAATCATAAACCCCTTCACCCGCCTTGGTATATTCGCCATAGCGTTCAGTTTCAGAGCGAAACGGGCGAATCATCTGCGAGTGACAGAGATAGCAGCCTTCGCTTACATAAATATCGCGTCCCTGCAGTTCCAGAGGCGTATAAGGTTTGACAGCTGCAATGGTGGGGACATTCGATTTCACCATGAACATGGGAATCATTTCCACTGCACCTCCAATTAGAATAGCAATAAAGGCAAAGAGAGAAAATTTCACAACTTTTCTTTCCAAAGGACGGTGCCAGCCCCATTGAAGTTTTTCATTCGTATCATGTACAATAGTTTCCCGTGCCGGAGCCTGGTCTTCTTCATAGCGAACAAATTTTCCGGCAACCACGGTTTTCCTGATGTTAATAATCAAGAGGATAACACCGGTAAAATAAAGTGAACCTCCAAAGGCTCTCATATAATACATAGGTATAATCTGAGTAACGGTTTCGAGGAAGTTGGGATAAGCAAGATAACCAGCGTCTGTAAATTGCTTCCACATAAGGCTTTGCGTAAAGCCGGCAAAATAAAGCGGAATAGCAAAAAAGAGCATCCCCAGCGTGGCAAACCAAAAGTGCACATTAGCCAACGCCCTTGAATAGAGTTTTGTGTTGAACAAGCGCGGAACGAGCCAGTAAATCATACCAAACGTTAGCATACCGTTCCAGCCGAGGGTTCCGATGTGAACATGGGCAATGGTCCAGTCCGTAAAATGGCTCAGGGCATTCACCGATTTCAGTGCCAGCATAGGCCCTTCGAAGGTGGACATTCCGTAAGCCGTTATGCCAACCACAAACATTTTCAAAACAGGATCTTTCCGGACTTTGTCCCAGGCGCCACGCAAGGTAAGCAATCCATTGATCATACCGCCCCATGATGGAGCAATCAGCATGATGGAGAACACCACACCCAGTGCCTGAACCCAGTCGGGGAGTGCAGAATAAAGCAGATGATGCGGGCCTGCCCAGATGTAGATAAATATCAAAGCCCAAAAGTGAATAATCGATAGTTTATAAGAATATATGGGGCGGTTGGCAGCTTTGGGAACAAAATAGTACATCAATCCCAGATAAGGTGTGGTCAGGAAAAATGCTACGGCATTATGACCATACCACCACTGTACCAGTGCGTCCTGAATGCCAGCATAAACGGGGTAACTATGTAAAAAAGAGGTGGGAAGCTGTAGGTTGTTCACAATGTACAAGACGGCAACCGTTATCCAGGTGGCTATCCAAAACCAAATGGCCACGTACATGTGTTCCATGCGCCTTTTTACTAACGTCATAAAGAAGTTAATACCAAATATCACCCAAATAACCACAACGGCAATATCAATGGGCCAAATCAACTCAGCATACTCCTTGGATTGTGTCAGTCCAAGCGGAAGCGTGATGGCGGCGGCAACAATAATCAGCTGCCAGCCCCAGAAATGAATTGCGCCAAGCTTCTTGCTATACATGGGCGTCTTTAGCAGTCGCGGGGTAGCATAATAAACTGCTGTGAAAATTCCGTTACCGACAAAAGCAAAAATTACTGCATTGGTATGCAAAGGCCTGATATGACTAAAGGTAAGCCACGGAATTCCGGCATTAAGTACGGGGAAAATCAAATCAAAGGCAGCAGTAAGCCCAACCAACATCCCAACAAACCCCCACAAAATGGTGGCATACAGGAATAGCTTGGTAAACTTGTTGTCATAAGTGAATTTCTCTAAACTCATAAGCGTTTAATTAATTTTGGTTTTGAATATTATTTCTTGGTTTTTTTCTTCTCTTGTTTTTTCTTGTCGCGTAATTCTATCGGTACATCAACAGGATGGGTGTCATCAAACAGCATACGAACAGCCGGAGAATAGGTGTCATCATACTGACCGCTTTTTACCGACCAGATGAAAGCTACCAAAAATCCACCGGCAATTAACGCCCCTATGATAACTAAAACTATGATTACAGACATTTCGGTATTTAGGTTCTGAAATAGAAGATTGGCCAAATATAATACAACTTTTTAACAAAAATTAAGGTTTGGATGGCTATTTTTAATTCAAATATGCTAACTATCTAATAACGAGCTTGCTAATTAGTGTATATCTTTTGATAAAATTTTTATGGACAGGCTGGCAAAAGCAACCACACTCACCGAACTAATGGGCATGAGAATAGCGGCAACCAGGGGAGAAAGGCTCCCCTGCACGGCAAAGCCTACGCCGACAACATTATAAAGAAAAGAAATTAAAAAGCTGATATACACAATGTTCATGGCTTTGTGGGTAAAACCGACAAAACGATGCAGATGGCCAAACTGTCGCGCTTCTATAATACCATCACAGGCAGGCGAAAAGTTATAGATGTCATCGGCAATGGTCAGCCCCACATGACTCTCCAGAAGTGCTCCAGCATCATTCAGCCCGTCGCCAATCATTAAAACCGTTTTGCCTTCCTCCTTTAGCTTTTTAATAAAGTCGCGCTTGTCTGTCGGACTTTGGTTAAATAGCAATACGGCTTGCCGTCCGAAAATTTTCTGAATATTAGCCATTTCCGCATCATTGTCTCCGGAAAGCAGGTAAAGTTTTGCCCGCTTTTTTAATGCAGTAACAACATCTTGTAACCCTGGCCGGTATTGATTTTCAATTTGAAAATAGCCTGGTACAAAGTCATCGACAAAAACATATACATGCGTAGCTACATCCGTCCCTGACCGGGTTCCCATGACAAATGTTTTGGAGCCAATGTTGATCTTTACGCCATCAATAACACCACTGATACCCATGGCCGGAACTTCCTGAAAGGACTTCACCTCTGGCAATGACTCACCTTCCAGCGAATGAAAAATACTTTGGCTCAACGGATGAGTGGAATGGGAAGTCAGTGCTTTTATCATTAGCTTTTGTCGTGATGTCAACGCATCGCCTACAAATTTTGCTTTCATACTGTGACTCAGCGTTATAGTTCCTGTTTTATCAAAAACAACCGTATCAATCTTGTTCAGGTTTTCGATGACGCCTGTATTTTTAATGTAAAAGCCTTTGCGGCCAAAAGCACGCATAGTCCCGCCAAAAGTAAAAGGGACTGTCAATGCCAGCGCACAGGGACAGGCAATAATCAGCACCGACGTAAAGGCAAAAAGTGCCAGCGATGGATTGTGAAAAAGCCAGTAAGCACCCGCCAAAGCGGCTATTAGCAATACTAAGCCTGTAAAATATTCGCTCACCTTATTAACTACCGTATCCAAATGTGAAGTTTTGCTCTGCCGGGATGCATCCTGGTTCCAAAGCTGTGTCAGGTAACTTTGTTCCACACTTTTCAGTACTTTCAGGCGGATGGAGCTACCCACCTGCCGTCCACCAGCGAAAATCATATCGCCCATTTTCTTTTCCACCGGGAGGGCCTCGCCGGTAACAAATGCATAGTCGATATTGGCCGTTTCACTAAGCAGTTCGGCATCAGCAGGGACAAGTTCCTGGTTGCGAATGAGCATTTCGTCCTTTTCTTTCAGTCTGGCCAGTGGAATGGTAGTACGTAGGTCGTTTTTGTCAACGAGGGTAACTGCCACCGGAAAATAAGACTTGTAGTCACGTTCAAAAGAGAGTGCCTGATAGGTTTTACTCTGGTACCATTTCCCCACCAGAAGAAAGAAAACCAGACCGGTGAGCGAATCCATGTAGCCTATCCCCTGCCCTGTTACCACGTCAAAAACACTTTGGAAGAATAATGTAAAAATACCAATAGAAATAGGCAGGTCAATATTTACAATTTTGTGCCTCAGTGCTTTATAAGCCGACAGATAGTAATCGCTTGCACTATAAAAGACTACCGGAACGGCCAGCAACACGCTCATCCAGCCGAAGAACCTGATAAAAAGTGGGGAGAGCTGATGACCGCCGGGCAGGTATTCCGGAAAATTGTAGAGCATTACGTTCAAAAGGCTAAATCCGGCAATACCGATTTTTATCAGCAGGTTGTGCTCCGATTTTCTACTGTTTTTTTCCGATTGCCTTTCCATACTGATTTCCGGCACATAATGAATAGAAACAAGCAGCTCAACAACACGCCGCAGCGTAATTTCTTTTGGTTTAAAAGTGATGCTCACCTGCTTTTTGGGGAAATTCACCGAAGACTGTACAATGCCGGCATCCAGTGTGTGCAGATTCTCCAGCAGCCAAATACAGGAAGCACAATGAATGGCTGGGATAAACAATGTTACTTTGCTAAACCCACCGTCGGAAAATGCCAGCAGACTGCCGGCGATCTCCTCGTTATCAAGATATGCATATTTGTCGCCCACGCCCTTTCGGTCAATCTTAATACCCGACATGGGCTGGATTTCGTAATACTTTTCTAACTTTTTTTCGTTTAGAATCTCGTACACGGTTTTACAACCAAAGCAGCAAAAGGGTTTTCCGTCCCAAAGAACGGGGGCTCTCCCGCAATCTTCACCACAATGCACACACTTTTGCCCCATGAAAATTATTTTTCGGAATCGAAAACCTCCAGAATTTCTCCCGTAAAATGCAGGTTCTGTCCTGCGAGGGGATGGTTAAAGTCCATCGTCACGGTCTCTTCATTGATTTGAATAATTTTCCCCACGTGCCGGTTTCCTTCATTGTCACTCATGGGAAAGGTTTTACCAACTTGCAGGAGATTTTCTTCAACCTTGCCATCAACTGCAAAAGTATCTTTCGGAAGATCAAAGACAGCATAAGAATCCGTTGGCCCGTACGCATCAGAAGCCGGAATCACGAAATCAAATGTATCGCCCGCAGCCAGACCAATTAATTTTTTTTCAAAACCTTCAATCAGCTGCCCTTGCCCAAAGCTGAACATAGCGGGATGCTCTTTATCTGCCCGATCTATTATTTCTGCGTCACCAGCAGCCGTCAGCGTATAAATTACCTTTGCCTTTTTATCTTTTTCAATTTTATTCATGGAATTTTTTTGTTTCCAAAAATACAATTAATCTTTGTCTCCGCTTTAGCAAACCGGCAAACAAGGCTAAATGATATTTAGCCTGCTTTTTTTAAATCCGGAGATCAAAAAAAGTTTATCCGGCAACCAATTTATTTCTAAATTTGCCGCCAAAATAGCGTTCCTAAAATATTACAGCTAGTATGTTATACCGCAGACACCTCCGCATTAAAGTTCTTCAAGCCTTATATTCATGGTATTCAGGCAGTAGCGATGCACTTCCCTCTGGCGAAAGGCAATTATTTCAAAGCATAGACAAGTTATACGAGCTCTTTATCTACCAGCTTTCGTTTTTGTTGGAAGTACAGGATTTTGCACTTTTACGCATGGAGCTAAACAAAAAGAAATACTTCCCCACGGATGAAGATCTGCATCCCAGTCAGAAATTTGTGGAGAATAAGGCCTTGAAACTTCTTGAAGAGAATAATGACTTTCAAAAGGAGGTGGAAAAGTTAAAAATCAATTGGAAACCGGAAGAGAATATGGTTTTGAAGTTTTACAAATTGCTTCGGGATGCCGATTTCTATAAAAAATACATGGCTGATACGTACTCTTCACTCGAAGATGACAAGAAATTCCTCATCAAAGTGGTGGACAGGCTTATGCAGAGTTTCGATTTGCTACAATCCTTTTATGATGAAAAAAATGTCTATTATTCAGAGGGTTACGACTTGTGCGGGGTGCTACTGGTGAAGTTTCTCGACAGTATCTCCGCCAAATTCACAGCAGGCACTCGTATGCCCGGCATATACTCTACTGATGGACAGAAGGTGAATGACGATAAACTTTTTGTACAGAAACTTTACCGTAAGGTCATTCTGAATGATGAAGAGCTGAGCGGGATTATCCGGGAGAAATCAAAAAGCTGGGACTACGAGCGTATCCCAATGCTGGATGTCATTTTGCTGAAAATGGCGATTATTGAGTTGAAAGAGATGTCCACTATTCCTATAAAAGTCACCTTAAACGAATATATCGAACTGGCGAAATATTTCAGTACACCTAAGAGTAAGACCTTTATTAATGGTGTCCTTGACAAACTCATTGGAGAGTTCAAAGCAGCCCATGTTATCAAAAAAACAGGCCGTGGGCTTATTGAATAACTATTCAAATTAGAAACAATTTGAATTAGTCTGCCTCTGGTTGAGAGCTGGGTATTTTTGGGTAATTTACCTATTTTTGCGCTGGCACGATAAAAGCAGTTTAACAGATAGAAAAAATTGATTTTTAACTTTAAATAAATACATTATGGCTTTCGATATTGAAATGATAAAAGGTGTTTATGCCCGTTTCCCGGAGCGTGTAGAGGCAGCCAGAAAGTTGCTGCATCACCCCATGACGCTGGCTGAGAAAATTCTTTACGCACACCTCGATGAAGGTAATGCCAAACAGACTTATACACGTGGTGGATCTTATGTTGATTTCCGTCCCGACCGTGTAGCCATGCAGGATGCTACGGCACAAATGGCACTCTTACAGTTTATGCAGGCCGGCAAAAGCAAAACCGCCGTTCCCTCCAGCGTCCACTGTGACCACCTAATTCAGGCCAAAGAAGGCGCCAAAGAAGACCTCGACAGGGCCGTTTATACCAACCAGGAAGTTTATGATTTCCTCTCTGCTGTTTCCAACAAATATGGTATTGGTTTCTGGAAACCGGGTGCCGGAATCATCCATCAGGTGGTCCTCGAAAATTATGCTTTTCCCGGCGGGATGATGATTGGAACTGACTCTCATACGCCCAATGCCGGCGGTCTTGGCATGATAGCTATTGGCGTAGGTGGTGCCGATGCTGTTGACGTGATGGCCGATACGCCATGGGAACTGAAATTCCCCAAGCTTATCGGTGTAAAACTTACCGGTGAACTTACTGGCTGGCTGGCTCCGAAAGATGTTATCCTGCGTGTGGCCGACATACTTACTGCAAAAGGCGGTACTGATGCCATTGTTGAGTATTTTGGTGAAGGAGCACGTGCCATGTCTGCTACCGGTCGCGCTACTATCTGTAACATGGGTGCCGAAATAGGTGCTACCACCTCCACTTTTGGATTTGATGAAAATGCTGCTGAATATCTGCGCCAGACAGGACGCTCCGATGTAGCTGAACTGGCCGAAAAAATCAGCGAACACCTTACCGGTGATCCTGATGTTTACGCCAACCCTGAGAAATATTTCGACCAGGTGATTGAAATTGACCTTTCGGAACTGCAACCAGCCCTGAATGGCCCTTTTACTCCCGATCTGCGGACACCTGTTTCCAGAATGGCCGAAACCGCTAAGAAAAACGACTGGCCGCTGAACATGGAAGCCGGACTCATTGGCTCGTGTACCAACTCTTCTTATGAAGACATTACCCGCGCTGCCAACATTGCCCGTCAGGCTGTGAAGAAAAAGCTGACTGCCAAAGCCGAACTGTTTGTAACCCCCGGTTCCGAGCAGGTACGCTTTACCATCGAGCGCGATGGGCTGATTGCCGATTTTGAAAAAATGGGCGCTGTCGTGCTGGCCAACGCTTGCGGGCCCTGCATCGGACAGTGGGATCGCGAAAGTATCAAAGATGGTCATCGCAACTCCATTGTAACCTCTTTTAACCGTAACTTTGCCAAACGTAACGATGGCAGTCCCAATACTTTCGCCTTTGTAACTTCTCCCGAAATGGTGATGTGCTACTCACTGGCCGGCCGTCTTGACTTTGACCCGCTGACCGATTACCTCGTGAATGCCGATGGCGAAAAAGTGAAGCTGGAAATTCCCGAAGGCATGGTTTTCCCGCCCAAAGGCTTTGATGTGGAAGACTCCGGCTATCAGAAACCTGCTGAAGACGGGAGCGGAATTGAAGTAAAAGTCAACCCGGAATCAAAACGGCTACAACTGCTTACCCCTTTCTCCGAATGGGATGGCAAAGACTTTGAAGGGCTGCATCTATTGATAAAAGCCAAAGGGAAATGCACTACTGACCATATCTCTATGGCCGGCCCGTGGTTGCGCTTCCGCGGCCATCTGGAGAACATCTCCCAGAACCTGCTTATTGGCGGCGTGAACTATTTCAACGAAAAGACCAATTCGGTGAAAGACCAGCTGGATGGCACTTATAAGCCTGTTCCTGCATCTGCTCAGGATTATCGTGACAACAGCGTGGGTTCCATTATCATTGGCGACGAAAACTACGGCGAAGGTTCCTCACGCGAACATGCTGCTATGGAACCACGTTTCCTTGGCGTAAAAGCCGTGCTGGTACGCTCCTTTGCCCGTATCCACGAAACGAATCTGAAAAAACAGGGTGTGCTGGCACTGATTTTTACCGATAAGGCCGACTACGACAAAATTCAGGAAGATGACACTTTCGATGTGAAAGGGTTGGCAGACCTTGCCCCCGGCAAAGAACTGAAAGTAGTCATCCACCATGCCGATGGTACCCTGGATGAGATTATGGCAAAGCATACTTACAATGAAAACCAGATTGAATGGTTTAAATCAGGAAGTGCATTGAATTTGATTAGGAAGATGAATGCATAGTCATTTGGTTTAAGTAAAAAAGCCCGGCTTTATCCGGGCTTTTTTTATGAGCAGATATTTCTGCACATCAAAGCCTTACACTGGCGAGCATTCCCTGCCTGAGACGAAACGAAGGTACACAAAACATTTGCGACCTGTGGGGGTTGCCAAAGAGAGGACTAATCCAACAATTTTTCTACGGAAATATCTTCATCCAAATCTTCCCAGTGTATTCCTTCGCCATTTCCAATAAATCTCCAGTTTCTCAATTGTTCCGGTGTGGCGTTTCTCAACCTTGGGAACCATTCGAGAGGAACTGACAACTCCCTTCCATCTTCAAGCAATATGGTCATTTTTATTTCCGAAAATAAAACATTTATTGCTATATTTGACTTTTTAATTGTTGAAGTATTCATACCACTTTTGTTTTAACAGTTCCAAATTATCTTCAATAATTATACCTATTTTTTTTAATTCCGAAGCATTAAAGCCTCTTGATTTAACCAGTTCAAATGGTTGCAAATAATATTTCGCCGTTTTTTTGTCTTTTTCAACATGAATGTGTATCGGATCATGGTCATTGCTGTAAAAGAAAAATCGATAACCGTAAATTATTTTAACTGTAGGCATTTTACATCTTATTACAACGCATAAACATACAATCCGATACTGGGCAATATTCTATAGACTACAAATATACATAATTCCCCCTATATCGGTGGACTTCTCAATAAATTTCATTTTTTGGTTTGGTTTTTATTACACACCGTTTTCATAAAGTTGCTTGCGGAGCTTGGTTTCGGCGGAGTAAAAATTTTGTTTCCGGGGCACGCGAAATATTTGTGCACCGGTAGGGGATTTATAAGCTAAGCTTTGGAAACTATGGTCAAAAATTCCAATCCCTTGCAAGGATAAACTCACCTTGAAAAAGCATAGTGTCAATTGAAACAACCTGACATTCTTTCCGGCTTTGAAATAAATTGTAATTTTGAAGATTACTGAAAAAGTTAACCTGATAAATGACAATATTTCAAAAATCTGTAATAAAAAGGCATCTTGATAACCTCGACAAGGAGCAGGTTGAAAAAGCATATCAGAAATTCAGAGAAAATTACAGCCCTGCCAGAATTGAAAAAATCAAACATCTTAAAGAAGAAGAATATCAGGATGGATTTTTAAGAGATTTGTTTGTTGATGTTTTTGGATACACATTAAAACCTGACGACAATTACAACCTGGTAAGAGAATTTAAAAACCAGGGAGACGGAAAGAAGGCAGACGGCGCAATTGTTACGAAGGGGAACGCCTCCCTGGGTGATAAAGCCGTTGCCGTAATAGAACTAAAATCTACAAGAACAAAAGACTTAAGACGCATAACAGAGCAGGCTTTTAACTATAAGAACAATCAGCCGGGTTGTCAGTATGTAATTACATCAAATTTTCAGAAATTACGGTTTTATATTGATTATGCCAATGAATATGAGGAGTTTGACTTGTTCAATCTTCTTAAAGAGAATTTTAAGCTGCTCTACTTATTACTTAGCGCAAATAGTATTTTTTCGAATTTACCATTAAAGCTAAAAGAAGAAACCAGGTTTCACGAACAGGATATTTCCGATAAGCTTTATAAAGACTATTCGGCTTTTAAGAATAAACTATTTGAAAACTTAATCAGGAATAACCCGGATAATGATAAGCTAACATTATTTAAAAAATCGCAGAAGCTGTTAGACCGTTTCCTTTTTATTCTGTTTGCCGAAGATAGCGGGCTTTTACCGCTAAACTCTGTTTCCCGAATAGTTGACACATTCCGTAAATTAACAGAACTGGATGCTTACAAACCAATCTACGATATTTACAAACAGTATTTTGGGTACATGAATATTGGACGAAAAGGCAAGACTAATACCGATGATATTCCGGCATACAATGGTGGGCTTTTTTATACTGATGATTTATTAGACAGTCTGAAAATCGATGATGAAATACTGATTGATGATTTGCTCAGGCTCTCGGAATATGATTTTAACACCGAAGTTGATGTAAATATTCTCGGACATATTTTTGAACATTCTCTTTCTGAAAATGAAGAGATTACAGCCAAATTATTGGCTACTACAAGGGGACATGTCCCCTTGGCTAATGTCCCCTTGGCTAATGTCCCCTTGGCTAATGTCCACTTGGCTAATGTCCCCTTGGCTAATGTCCCCTTGGCTAACAAACGAAAAAAAGATGGGATTTTCTACACGCCAAAATATATCACTCAATACATTGTAGAAAATACCATTGGAACTCTTTGTAACGAAAAACGGGTAGTTCTGGAAATTGAAGAAATTGAATTTGACGGAACTTACCGGACGAAAGGGGGGAACCTTTCTGCAAAAGGGAAAAAACTTTATCAAAAACTTAGTGACTACAAAGATTGGTTGCTTTCATTAAAGGTTGTTGACCCGGCTTGTGGTAGCGGTGCATTTTTAAACCAGGCTTTGAACTTTTTAATACAAGAGCATAAAAATATTGACGATATAATCGCCGAACTAACCAACACGGCTTTACGCTTGTTTGATACCGAAAAATCCATTCTTGAAAATAATCTTTTCGGCGTGGATATTAACGAAGAGAGTGTGGAAATTGCCAAACTTTCATTATGGCTTAGAACTGCACAAAAAGGTAGGAAGTTATCGGTTTTGAGCAATAACATTAAATGCGGAAACTCACTGATTGATGACCATGAAGTTGCTGGTGACAAGGCGTTTAACTGGAATAAAGAGTTTCCTCAGGTATTCAGGGAAAAGAAGAAAAAAGCCTGGCACGTTACAACCGCCATTCATAATTCGAGATATTCGCAACGAATGTTCGATTATCATATAAAAACCGGCGATGCAAGCTGGCTATCGGAAGAAGATGAAATAATAATCACTGAAATTATTGCCGAAATAGTAAAAGAAGACAATCTGAATGTAGTAGAATATAATATCTGTGGCGACCATATGCATCTACTACTCGTATGCGAAGAAGAGGAACTAACGAAAATAGTAGGAAAAATAAAAGCGAAAAGCGGACGGAAATATAATATAGAACACGGGATAACGAAGGTCGCTACGAGCGTAACAAGGGGACATGTCCCCTTGTCCTCGGGGGACGTTCCCTTGTCCTCGGGGGACGTTCCCTTGTCCGGAAGCGATACCGAAAAAAAGAAGTATAATTCCCTCTGGACGCAAAAATTCGGAAGAAGTAAAATAAAAGACGAAAAATATCTGAATAATGCCATAAACTATATCCGAAACAACAGGATAAAGCATAAACTGCCACGAAGTGAAAGAATTGAAAAAATAAAAAAAGAATTTCTATGCAGCAAAGACCACGCATTCAGAACCGAATATACGGGTGGTTTTGATGTGGTGATTGGAAATCCACCTTATGTTCAGGTAAATAAATATAAGAAGTATTATTCATGCAATTATCAAACATCTGCATGTAGTGATCTGTATGTATATTTTATCGAAAAAGGAATCTCATTACTGAGAAAAAAGGGGGTATTTTCATTTATCACGCCATCTTTATATATCAAAGGACTACGATATGAAACTTTAAGGGAATTCCTTTTAAAAGAAGTTGATATAATAGAAATTTTAGATAAAGGAGATGGAGTATTTCAAGAAGTTCAAATGCCAACAGCAATATTGACGCTTGTAAACGCAAAAGAAACAAAGCAAAACTGGAATGATTTCATACCGGGATATAGTATTATTTCAAGACTTGAACAGAATTCTTTAAACATAAGTGATTTCTCCAAAATTAAAAGGGGATTAGAAATTGGAAAAGACAAAGTTTATAAAAATGGCAATGGAGTAGAAATATTAACGGGAGAAAATATTTCAAGATATTTCATCAAAGATAAAAGTTTAATATCAGACGAAACATATTCAAAATATAAAAAAGATGAATACTATTTTAATGGAAACAGGGTTGTAATCCGAGAAACAGGAAATCGGTTAACGTCAATTTTTACTAATGAAAATATCCAACAAAATAGGAGTTTATATTCTATAAAGATTGAAGATGGGAAAATTAGTTATCTGTTCTTATTATCATTGATAAACTCAAAACTTATCCAATATTATTATAAAGCAAAATTTGCTGCAAATACAGACATCTTCCCAAAAATAAGAATTGCTCAGGTAAAAAATATTCCAATAAAAGGAGTATCAAAAGACCACCAGCAACCCTTTATCGAAAAAGCCGACAGAATGCTTTTGCTAAACAAGCAACTACTAGAAAAGAAAAACAAGTTCTTAAACCGACTAAAAGATAATATAGGGGCAACAGCCCCTAACAAGGGGATTAATCCCCTTGGCACTAATTCTCCTGATGCTAATCCCCTTGGCACGCCCTCTATTTTAAGACTAACTAAGAGGTTAGGGTCATTTTACAATTACGATTTCCAAACTTTCATAGCCGAACTTAAAAAGCAAAAAGTTAAACTTTCTCTAATACAACAAGATGAGTGGGAAGAATACTTTACGGCCTACAAAAACGAAATCAACCGGTTACAGGGCGAAATTGATAAAACCGACAAAGAAATTGACCAAATGGTTTATGAATTATATGGGTTGACGGAAGAGGAGATAAAGATGGTAGAGGGGAGTTTTAAATGAGTATAAAAGGCCTGGCAAGCTGAAGCCTTCCCCATTTTTTGAACCCAGGATAGCACAGCTTTTTTACCCAATACCGTTACCGTTTGTTTCCCCGATTTTTTGTAGGTTTGTTCCGGTTTCAAAATAATTATGAATACTGTCCGTTATTTCATTATCAAAGAATTTGTGAAGCATAAAACCATTTTATTTCTTCTGTTAGCAGGACTGTTTTTTCCAGCGCTTTCCCGCGGGCAAGGTTATGGAAATTATGCCTTTTCGTTCCTCCAGGAGCCGGTTACAGCACGCCTGGCAGCACTGGGAACCAATGTGGCCGCCATCGACGATAATGACATCAACATTGCGTTTGTCAACCCTTCACTGATCAATCCGGAGATGAACAACGACCTTTCGCTGGCCTATGTCAACTATTTCGCCGGTTTCAACTACGGGTTGGTACAGTTTTCACACACTTTCGACAAAGCAGGCAGTTTTCTCATCGGCATACAGTTTATGAATTATGGAAGATTCGACTATGCCGATAATGCCGGTAACCGCGGCGGCACATTTGGTGCTGCCGATTATGCGCTAAACATAGGCTGGGGACGTAAACTAAGCTCCCGCTTTTCCATTGGTGCCACGGGCAAGCTGATCTATTCTTATTACGAAGCCTACAACTCTTTCGGCCTTGCCGTGGACGTGGCCGGAACTTACAAAAGTGCCTCCAGCTGGATATTCTCGCTCACCGGCGCCAACATAGGCATTCAGCTAAAACCTTATGTCCCCGGAACCAAAACCGCGCCTCTCCCCTTCGACCTGTCGCTGGCACTCTCCAAAAGGCTGGAGCATGTTCCCTTCAGGTTTGTCCTTGTTTACGACCACATAGAGCGATGGAATGTCAGCTACCACAACAGTGCAAGTCCTTCGGGAGGCATAGACCCGCTTACGGGCAAACCCATTGCACTCACCGGTTTTTCAAAATTCAGCAACCAGCTTTTACGCCATTTTATCATTGGAGGCGAACTACTCCTGGGAAAACATCTTATTCTTCGTGGAGCATACAACTACCGCAGGCGTCAGGAGTTAAGCATCAGCCAGCGTGTGGGTATGACAGGTTTTTCATGGGGTCTTGGGATAAAGGTTTCCCATTTCAGCATCAACTATTCCCGTTCGACTTACCATCGGGCAGGTTCTCCTAACTATTTCACCATCAGCACCTCTCTCGATGATTTTAAGAGATAGAAAATCCGGTGGGAAGTAGATTATTACTTTTTCTTTTGCTCAATTCTTAAATCTCCCTCTTTAAAACTCTTTAAAACACGGTTTATATCGGCCTCCGGTATTATGACATTTGCATTTTTCCAATAGGGAATATCATATCCTGATGTAAAATCAGAGAAGACCTTATTGGTTTTGACTGTTTCGTTAGAGGCAAAACGTATGGGATGTCTATTGTTGATATCAGTACTCATCATCTCAAATGACACATCAAATGTGGAACGAAGCCAGTGCCGCTTTTGTTTTACACGAAACCGGATATTTCCCAGAATATAATGGATGTAATATTTCCCGTTAAACAACTGATATGAAACCTGATACTTCGCCAAAATAGGGAAAACATGTACATTACTACTGCTTCTCAAAACATACTGTACTCGCATCTTTTGAAGTGACTTACGGGCATAGTGAAACTGAATTTGCACCATAGCCAGTGATATAGCGTTAATGTATATCTCACCTTCTAACGCAGGCAAAACCCTATCCGTACGCGGGCTGAAAGAGATGACATAAACCAAACGGCCATCCAGAATTGTAATATCCCGTATGGCAAACTCATAATTTTCCATTCGGTTCAAAAGCATAAAACCGGGCCGGTTTCGTACCAAATCCAGTTGCAATATAGCGTACAGACCTCCTTTAAGTTTAAACATGACCGTATCCCGGCCGGAAATATCAGTATATTTTCGTTTTTTCAAAACTTTCACCTGGTCATGATACAGCGTGGGACGAAGCGGACGTTTATAAATTTCAAGAAGCGCTTCGGTGTATGACATATACTTTTTATTCTTTTTTACAATTTCACGGTAAAACCCACGAATGGTGAAAGGTTCTGTATAATAATTGGAAGAAATTTTTGAGATAGCTTTTTTTACCAGTCCGCTGGCCGAAGTGTTCCTGATTAAAATTTCAGGAAGGGAAACTATTTTCTCATGTAAGCCGAAGGTTTGGAAAGTTTGTAATGCTGAAATAGGTACCTTTTTTTGGAAATATCCCATATAACTGATGACCAGTGTATCCTTTTTGAATTCATCGGGAACCTGTATCACAAAAAATCCATCCTTGTTACTGATCACGCCAAAACCTTTGTGCAGAACACTTACCGAAGAGTAAGGCAATGATTTCCCGGTTTTGGCTTCCACGATCTTACCCGAATAACGTTTATAAATCATTGACGCCAGCCCGGAGGTACTGCCAGAATTTTCCTTTGATGGGGCCAACACAACAAGTTGCCTGTCCACAATTTTATAAGCCAACAGCGGATTACCAAAGATACTGTCAAGAATAATACTCAAAGGAATAGAATCGAAATTCGCATCCATCCGTTTTCCCTGTCGTAAAAAACGGGCATTATAGGTTAGGTTAAACCCTGTTTTGCTTTGCAGCAGACGTAAAGCCGAATCAACACTCAACTTATGAAACGAAACAGAAACAGGCCTGTTCAGGATATCGTGCTGCGCATAAACAATTAAACTTATCCCCATTAGCAGTGCGAAAAGCAAGCATGTTTTTTTGATAGCGCTCACGTGTTTCTATTTTTTTAAATGTAAGACAATTGTATTCCCCGATTTTTCCTGTTCCAGATGAAAAGTCAGACAAATGGATTCGAGAATGGTGCCAAGCCCGACATTATCATAAGTTGAAGTAAGTTGAAGTTTACGAATAGAATCGGCCGGCAACACGATATTCTTTGCAAAAGCACGGTTTAAAACCTTTACCACCCTTGCCAGTTTCTCCTGCTTAAAATGGAAAACCTTTGTCTGCCACGATAAATAATTGACATCCGGAACAGATGATTTAGCGGTTTTGTTGTCTTTTAATAATCCGAACTCACCCGGATGTAAGATTAACGGATGAGCCAGGTTATCCTCGCTTGACAAGCCTACAATACCAGTTTTAACCAACACGCCTACAGTAGTTTGCCCGGCAGGTGCATTCACATTAAATGAGGTGCCAAATACCTGTATCCGGGCACTTTTTGTTTTTACTATAAACGGTATTCTCTTATTTTTTTTAACTTTGAAAAAGGCTTCTCCCTGAATACTGACCACCCTGGTTTTAGCTGAAAATTTACCAGGATACGTGAGTCGGGTGTGGCCGTTTAAGAAAACGGTAGAGCCATCGGGCAATAATACCATCTTCTGGCTCCAGGCGGTTTGTACCACATGCTGCCGGGAGTGTATCCACATACGAATTCCCCAACCAAGCCCCAAAAGAATGAGGAATACCGCTGCCATTCTATAAAGTACAGGACGACCCTGAAGGGATTTCTTAACAGGCTGCTTCACTTCTTCAGCAACAAGATTCTCCTGAAAAGAGGCCCATGCCCTATCGGTTTTTGCACTGTACATGTGGCCGGTCTTTTTCAGTATTTCTTTTTCTGATTTCATGTGTTTAAATTTTTGTATTTCGCTACTTACCAGATGTTTATATTTCACGCAAAGGCCGCAAAAAGGAATTTACGCTAAAATCGCAAAGCCTTTTAATCATCCCTTTGTGTGTTTAAAACTTAAACATGAGTGTTTCATCTGTTTATGATTTTATATTTCATTGGTCACATGGACGTTTCTTCTTCTTATTCTATTTCTCATTGACCAAAACTATTAAAGTCTGTAATCCTGCAAGTTCCTTCTGAAATATTGCAAAGCTTTACTCATATTTGCTTCTACTGTTTTTATGGATATGGAAAGTCTGTCAGCGATTTCACGGTATTTCAGCCCCTGAAAACGGTTTAGTTTAAAAATAAGTTGTCTTCGTTCGGGTAAAGCATCCATGAGCTCAAAAAACTTCCTGTTTAATTCTTCATATTTCAACATCTCATCCGCATTTACCTCCGTAGCCGGTTGTTCCAAAGCAAATTTTTGATATTCCTGCAACAACTTTTCCTTCTGTAACCTGTTCAGACATTGGTTGTAAACTGATTTGTACAGGTAGGCAGCGAGGGAATGTTTTATTATTATTTTTTTCCGGTCGCGCCAGATTTTCAAAAACAGCTCCTGAACAACCTCTTCTGCCTCTGCTTCCACTTTGAGGATGCTGAGCGCATAGCCCAACAAAGGTTCGTAATAATACCGGAACGTAAACTCAAAAGATTTTTTATCTCCATTTTTCAGGAGCTGAAGCAGGCTCTTTTCTTCAGATCTTACCATCGTTCAGTGTTATGAGTACCACAGATAATTTTCTGTGAAGTTCGGTATTATTTACAAATCAATTGCATAACGTATCTATTTTTTTAATATCCGTCTGAATTTTCGTATGGCACTTGCAATGGACTGGTTGGGCTCAATGTAATTATATTTACCCCAGTAATCCTTTTTTGAAAATGCCTGCACCGTTTCCGAAAATATTTGATTTTGTTTGAAACGTTCAGACGGTTTGTAACGAACTACATCCTTATCCTCCCTGTTAGTGATGGCCATTTCGAATGAGGTAGAGTAAACCGATGAGAATAAGCGCCTTTTCCACTTGATTTTGAAGGCTACCTCACCTTTTGCATAATTGAAATACCACTTCCCATTTTGTTCATGGTAGTTTACAATATAATGCGCTGAAGTTGGTGTAACCTTTGCGCCAAAAGGCTTCTTTTTAATAAACAACTTTGCTGCTTCATAGGGATTGTCGAGTTTCAGAAAAAAATCGGCAGAAGCCAACGCGTAGGTGTTTACATCAATATAAAATCTGCCTGAGTAAAGAGGTACGCCCGTATTGCTAATAGGCTCAAAATGAATTACGTAGTAAATATGGTTATCCTTTTTCACCTCATTTACAAGATTGAACTTATATTGCAGCAGCATATTGCCATTCAACAAAACATAAGGGTTTTTAATAATATCAAGCAGCAGACCGGTAGCAGGCCCCCCCTGTAATTTAAACAACAAAGTATCCATACGTCTCACATTGCTGCCCTTTCGTCCTTTGATAATCCTTATCTGATCGTTAAGCAAGCTTCTGTAAGACGCTTTATAAATACCTACCACAGCTTCTGACAAAGAAACATAATGATTTCTTTTTTTTATAAACTCACGATAAAAACCAGTCATCTGATAGGGCTTTTGAGGATAATTCTTCCCGATATTTTCCAAAACTTTTCTAACAATCTGGTCAACCGGACCGGGTCGTATGTAAACCTGGTTCAAAACTACGGCAACCGGCTCAACAAGGAGTATATTACGGCGATGTTTTAGCCGGCTGATGGGAGCCAGCAGGTTCTTATATCCCAAATGGGAAATGACTATATTTTCAGCCTTACTCTCTTTGCTGATTTTAATAACAAATTCACCATGACTATTGGAAACAGTAGAGGTATTTTCACCTTCAACCATGATATCTGCATACGCCAGCGGGGAATTATTCAACTTGTCCACTACTTTGCCCCGGTAGGTATTGTAATGTGCGGAATCGGCTCCTGCCATATAGTGTGTGCCAATAGCAAACATTGGATTGGCCCAGGCTGAACTTACTATCCATAGCACTAAAATAAGGCCGTTCGTTTTCGTGATAATATTTCTCATAAAGCTATATTTTTAATGAATTAAATTTTGACTCTTTTTATATAAGACCATCGAAACAGCTTTTACCCTATGCTATGTCGTCAGGGTTTTTAATTTTGTACTTTTAAATTTGTAAAGAGAAACGCAACTTATGTATTTGTCCCGTCTTACGTTAACGCGATTTAAGAATTACGAAGAAGCAGAGTTTGATTTCAGCGACAAGATAAACTGCCTTGTGGGCGACAACGGCGCGGGAAAAACCAACGTGTTGGATGCCATTTATTACCTCTCGTTTACCAAGAGTTATTTCAATTCCATCGACTCGCAAAATATTTTGCATGAACAGGATTTCTTTGCCCTGCACGGGTTTTATAAAAATCAGGAGTCAGCCGAAGACAAGGTGAGCTGCATACAGCAACGCAACCGGAAAAAGCAGTTCCGCTTCAACAAAAAGGATTACGAACGACTTTCTGACCACATAGGGAAAATACCACTGGTGATGATTTCACCTTACGACCGCGACCTGATTAACGAAGGCAGTGACGTGAGACGGAAATATATTGATGGTGTCATTTCCCAGTTTGACAAATTTTATCTCACCGATTTGCTGGACTATAACAAGGCCCTTCAGCAACGCAACGTTTTGCTGAAGCAGTTTGCGGAGCAGCACTATTTTGACGAACTTTCACTTGCCGTTTGGGACGAAAAGCTACTGAAACCGGGAGAAGCCCTGTTTCAGAAACGCAAGCAGTTTCTCGATGAGTTTAACCCGCTTTTCGACCGTTATTACCGTTATCTGTCGCGGGGAAACGAGCAAGTGGAAATTAGCTACAGCTCTCAACTGGAAGAGAAAAATTTTGATGAGCTTCTGAAGGATTCTGTTCATCGCGACCGTGCCATGCGTTATACCGGCAGCGGAATTCACAAAGATGACCTCATCTTTCAGATGAACGGATTTCCGATAAAAAAATTCGGTTCGCAGGGACAGCAGAAGTCCTTTGTAATAGCCATCAAACTGGCACAGTTTGAATACATGCGACTAAAAAGAGGCTTCAAACCCATTTTACTTTTCGACGACATCTTCGACAAATTGGATGATAAACGCGTGTCGCAGATTGTGGAGCTGGTGAGCCAGGAAGACTTCGGTCAGGTCTTCATCACCGATACACAGCCTTTGAGGATACGCGGTATCTTTGAGAAAATTAAAATAGATCACAAAATTTTCTTTGTAAAAAACGGAACTATCGGATAACCAGTATGATAAAACGCGACAACCAGTACAGCCTGAAAGAGGCCATAGAACAGCTTATCAGGGCTTATGGGTTTAAAGATAAGCTGTTGGAAACAACACTCATCGACTCCTGGGAAGAAGTTGTGGGAGGCGTGTATGCCGCACACACAGAAAATCTCAGGGTGAAAGCCAAAACACTTTACGTAAAAGTGGATATCCCGGCTCTACGCCAGGAACTCATGATGCAACGCTCCGAGCTGGTAAAAAGACTCAACAGTAAAGTGGGGAAGAAAGTCATTGAAGACATTGTTTTCCGGTAACCTGATAAAGTTCAATGTACCAGCAACTTCCCGAATTACAGATCAGTTCATCTCGTTTCAAACGAGATTAATCGATATTCCTTTCTACCTTTCTTTTGAACACCGACTAACGATTGAAGATTTTAGACTTGGTTCATGTTACAAACTTCGTCATTCATCACTCGTTAATCGATATTCGGCATTCCTTTTTTAAACGGCATATCCCCACTTGGGCGCGTTTGCACAACGCGTCTGTCCTTATTTCGCGTAATTGATGGCTCTTGTCTCCCTGATAACCGTAATCTTAATCTGACCGGGATAGGTCATCTCCTCCTGGATTTTCTTTGACAGATCATACGAAAGGCTGTCGGCCTGTGCATCCGTTACCCTGTCGGCACCCACAATAACACGCAGCTCACGACCGGCCTGAATAGCATAAGTCTTCACCACCCCCGGATAGCTGAGGGCAATCTCCTCCAGCTTTTTCAGTCGCTGGATATATGCTTCTACCACCTCGCGGCGGGCACCCGGGCGCGATCCGGAAATAGCATCACACACCTGAACAATAGGTGCTATCAGCGTTTTCATCTCCACCTCATCGTGGTGAGCGCCAATGGCATTACAGACATCGGGATGTTCTTTGTATCTCTCGGCCAGTTTCAGCCCCAGCAAAGCATGTGGCAGCTCCTCTTCGTTTTCGGCAATTTTTCCAAGGTCATGCAGCAGGCCGGCACGTTTAGCCATTTTAGGATTCAAGCCCAACTCAGCAGCCATGGTAGCACTTAGCTTGGCCACTTCGATGGAGTGCGACAGCAGGTTCTGGCCATACGACGAGCGATAACGCATTCGGCCTATCAGCCTTATCATCTCGTGATGCATATTGTGGATACCCAGGTCGATGATGGTTCGTTTTCCGATTTCCATGATCTCCTGCTCCACCTCTTTCTTCGTTTTTGTTACCACCTCTTCAATACGAGCCGGGTGAATACGGCCATCGATAACCAGCTTCTGCAGCGACAAACGCGCAATCTCACGGCGGATAGGATCAAAGCCGGAAAGCAAAATGGCATTTGGTGTATCGTCGATGATAATCTCAATGCCGGTGAGGGATTCCAGCGCACGGATGTTACGGCCTTCACGACCAATTATCCGGCCTTTAATATCCTCACTATCAATATTGAATACGGTCACCGTGTTTTCAATGGCATGTTCTGAAGCTGTCCGCTGAATAGTTTCGATCACAATTTTTTTGGCGGCACGGTCAGCGGTCAGTTTGGCCTCTTCGGTAATCTCGCGGGCCATCATCATAGCCTCCATCTTTGCTTCACCTTTCATAGATTCCACCAGTTGTGCTTTGGCTTCACTGGCAGAAAGTTTACTGATGTTCTCCAGTTGTTTTACCTGGCCGGCATGCATTTTGTCGAGTTCTGCCTGTTTCTTATTGAGAATCTCCAGCTGTGTATTCAGGTTAGCTTTCTGAGCACTTAACTCGTTGTTTTTCCGCTGTGTCTCTTGAAGTTTCTGGTTTAGGTTAGCCTCTTTCTGGCGTATCCTGTTTTCTGATTTCTGAATGTTTCTGTTTTTCTCATCAATCAGTTTTTGATGTTCACTTTTAAGTTGCAGGAACTTCTCCTTAGCCTGAAGAATCTTCTCTTTCTTCACAACTTCGGCTTTCTCTCTCGCTTCTTCGAGAATAGCATGACTCTTTTTCAGCAAAGTATTCCGCAGAAAAAAGTAAGTTATCATCATGCCAATAGCAACACCCGCCAACACAAGTATTGCATAAATTATATTCATTTCCATAAGCATTTTGTTTGTGTGGCAAACACCGGAAAATAAAAACCCGCATAACCATGGAGCTAAAGTAAACTCCGGGAAACATGGTTAGGGATGCCGTGATTTTCAAGCGTCCAGTGTCTGCCAAAAGGCAAATCCCACGAGGGTAAACAGGCCTGCTCTACAATCCGCTAAGCTTTTCCCTAAAATTTGTAGTGTTGAGTTTACAAACATTAGATTATGCGGGTAAATCTTAAACTAAGAACGTTATTCCATTGATAATTGATTACTCAGGATTTTATCTATCTCTTTCAGTTTCAATTCCATTTCTTTCTCACGAAAATCCTTCTTCTCCTCCAACTCCAACATTCCGACAGCATTTTGCAGTGCAATCATGGCCAGCAAATCCTGCTGGTCTTTGTACTCATAAGAATGCGCAAAGCTGTTTATCGAATCATCCACATAGACGGCCGCTTTTCTGACCAACTCCTCCTGCTCGCGATGCACATTCATCTTGTAGGGCCTTCCGGCAATAATCACCTTAATATTTAATGGCCTATTCTGCAAAATATCTCCCTTATTTACTAATTACATCCACACTTCGGTTTATCTCTTCCAACAAATCATCAATTATCTGAATTCCTTTCTCAACACCGAACTTATTTTCAAAGGCATTTGCCAACGTTAATTTTAAAAATTCATTATTTTTTTTATTCAACAATTCCTGAAGTGCATCCAATTCCCTTTTCATGGTGCTCACTTCATCTTTAAGCTGCTTATTCTCAGCCGAAAGCAAGCGATACTCCTCAATTAATTTCCTGACTTTGTACTCAATACCGGAAATTAAAACTTTCTCATTTGCCATCTTTTCAAAATATGCTGCGCTACAAAAGTAATTATTTTCGTGCTCCTCCGCAAGCAATTGGTCAAAAAAGAGCACAGACTTTTACGATTTTTTACAAAAATACAGCTTAATATCTCTAAGCCCGTTACTTATAAAAGTATTTTTTTTGAAATTTCTCTACCGCCTTTTACTAATGATATCGACAAAAGTCAAATAATTTATTGGGCGGGCTATCCCACAGGCCATCACGGGCTGTCCGCTCATAGTCCTCGGCGGCAACACTTTTTCAGCTAAGCGGGACAAAGAGCTCCCTTGTCGCTTTTGTCCCGCCAAGCTTCAAATAGTGTTGCCACCTCCGGGCTACCCGCTTTCATCCCTGCCGCAAAAGAGAGACTAAGTGAGAAAGAGAAGGTGTGACGAAGTGACGAAGAGAAGGTGTGACGAAGTGACGAAGAGAAGGTGTGACGAAGAGACGAAGAGACATGATAACCTAATGACTAATTAACCAATGACCAATTATCACATTATCACATTATCACATTAGCACATTAGCACATTATTTCATACCTTGCAAGGTCAAAAAATCAAATACCAATTATGAACGAAGACTTTCTCTATTACCTGTGGAAGTACCACCTGCCGGGAAAAACGATGATGGGCAGCAAAAAAGAAACTATTTTCATCAAGCATCCCGGCCAACAAAATGACGACAGCGGCCCTGATTTCTTCAATGGCTCCATCAAAATTGATGACACACTTTGGGCAGGGAATATCGAGATACACACCAAATCTTCCGACTGGTACCGCCACGGACATCAAAACGACCTGCACTACGACAACATTATTTTGCATGTGGTTTATGAAAATGACCGGCCTGTACGCCGGAAAAGCGGAGCGCTTATTCCCACGCTGCTGCTGAAAGATAAATTTAATGAAAAGCTGTTTGAAAAATACCGGGGATTCCTGCTTTCAAAACAATGGATACCCTGCCGGGACGATATCGTGAAAGCCGGCCATTTTGAAATTCTGAGTTGGTTGCACCGACTTGCCATCGAACGGCTGGAACGAAAAGCAACAGAAATTGAGCAAATGCTGCACGAGAGTAAAAACGATTTCAGAGAGATATTTTACCGGAAACTGTTGCGTAGCTATGGCTTTAAAACCAACTCCGAGGCTTTTGAGCAACTGTCCTTGTCTCTGCCTTTTTCCATACTGGCGAAACACAAATACCATTTGCCGCAGCTCGAAGCGCTCCTTTTTGGACAGGCCGGCATGTTACAGGAAAACTTCAGTAATGAATATCCTCAGCAGTTACAGGCTGAATATCAGTTCCTGTCGCAGAAATACGGGCTCAAAGCTATGCAGCCCGAAGCATGGAAATTTATGCGGATGCATCCCCAAAATTTCCCAACCATCCGCATAGCTCAGTTTGCCCATCTTTTTTGTCGCTCAACGGCGCTCTTGCAGAAAATTCTTGAGGCAGAAAAGCTTACCGACATCATTAGTCTGCTACAAACCGAAGCTTCCGGATACTGGCTTACGCATTTCCGTTTTGACAAATCCGGTACATCCAAACCAAAAAAGATGGGAAAGCCATCGCTTCAGCTCATACTTATCAACACCATTATCCCCTTCGTTTTTGTTTACGGAAAACGTACCAACCGGCAGCCTCTCTGCGAAAAAGCAGTGGACTGGCTGACCGCCCTGCCACCGGAGAAAAATTATATCACACGTAATTTCAGCCTGTTAGGAGTAAAACCGGAAAATGCCATGCAATCACAAGCACTCATTCAGCTGAAGACATTTTATTGCCAAAACAAGCAGTGTTTACGTTGTGCTGTTGGTCATCAACTGTTGAAGACTACCCGTTTTTAACAACATTAGACCATTTTATTTTCAATTGGAAATCATTACCTTTGCACGCTAATATTTAAATGCTAATAATAAATGAAAAAGACAGCATTAAACGCCATACATCGTCAAATGGGTGCGAAAATGGTAGAATTCGCCGGCTGGGATATGCCGGTGCAATTTGAAGGAATAAGCATCGAACACATGACCGTTCGCACCAAACTGGGAGTTTTTGACGTATCGCACATGGGAGAGTTTTGGGCAGAAGGCCCTCACGCTTTTGCGCTGGTTCAAAAAATTACCACCAACGACGTGGCGGCTTTGACAGATGGGAAAGTTCAGTACAGTTGCTTCCCCAACGGCAAAGGTGGCATTGTGGACGATTTGCTTGTTTACCGTTTCAATGCCGAAAAATATTTGCTTGTGGTGAATGC
>VAPG01032135.1_pt1 | contig 25515 bp, 24 predicted proteins | sample 3393851 | NCBI WGS metagenome assembly VAPG01 (sample SAMN08290438, study PRJNA428436) | hydrothermal vent metagenome | isolation source: Deep-sea hydrothermal vent chimney | place: Atlantic Ocean: South-mid Altantic Ridge | depth 2194 m m
GAGAAGCAATTTTCTTCCGACTTCCGGCTTCTGACCTCTGACCACCTGCAACAATAATTACATAATACATCAATCTTCCACTAAATTCGCAGTAGAACCATAATTAAACAACAATCTGTTTCAACACGCGATCCAAATCAGCGTATAGTGCTGTCACTTTGCCGTTGTTGTCAAACCGGAAATCAGCCATTTGAATACATTTTCCCAGATTTTGTTTGTTGGGATTGGTGGTGGTCATTTCGCGGGCTTCGTTGGCTGTAAATGTGTCAAAGTCGATGTGGTCGGTCTCGGAAGCACGTTGCCGGATACGCTGATAACGTATTTTTGGGTCGGCATCCACAGCAAAAAGGTAAAAACTGCCCTGCTTCCGCAAAAAATCCACTTCTCCCGGTGTTCGGATGCTTTCAATAACGGCATTTTCACCGGCTCTGGCAGCTTGTTTATACAATTCTTCCACAATGTAAGCCGGATGATATTTGCTGCGCAGCAAATTAGCTACCGATGTCATGCTGTCGCGGTTCACCGGAATTCCTTGTCTTTCAATTTCTTTAATAAGAAAAGCGCGTACTGAGTAATGCCTGAATCTTTTTCTCTCTTTCAGATAATCTACTATCGTTCCTTTTCCCGCGCCGAGTGTTCCGGTAATTCCAATAATAAGCATAAGAGTTCGGTTTAAAAAACAAAAATACGAAGTTCCTGCACAATACTCCAAATGTGGACACCTGATACCGGGGCAATGAGTGCGAAAACTTCTAATTCTATAAAGCTACTATTTTTCTTTTCTCTTTTCATGAGGAACCAATTGGTTCACCGTAAAATCACTGTCTTTCAACCCCTGATTTAATTTTACATTTGAACTAATGATACGTGTGGTGTGTGCTTTACTGAAATTGGTCATAGAGACTACTTTCGCATTCCACAAGTTACCTGCTTTTTCGTACTGATAATCCGCTTCTTTCATAATTTTTCCTCGTAAATTATAGTAAGTAATCCTTTCCGGAAAAAAATGTTTTTTGTTGACAGTGACTACCAGCTTTAAATATTTCCTGTTTTGTCCTTTTGGCCGGAGATTTAAAACATAAGCCGTATCGTTGGTACTCAAAATGGTGGCTGTATAGTTTTTTGTCCAGTTTTTGGGACCCATATCTTCGGTGGTAAAATCAGATTGCGAAAAGGCTCCACCGTTAGCGAGATTCGATATTTTTTTGGGTTGGCCAAAAGCCGGCATGTACAGATAAACAATTCCTCCCGGAAGGGAAAGTGTTCCGATGCCAGCCTGTGAATGTGGATAGGTAAAACGGAAAAGCGTTTTATAAGGCATTTTCTGTTTTAATATTGCTTTGCGTATTTTTATCTTTCCGGTTCTGTTGTTGATCATTTCCATCACAACATCTGCAGTTTTATCTTTGATTGTGGCAGCTTGTACATCCATTTTATGTAATATTTCCCTGGTATTTTGTGCGGAAAGGTTAAAAGGAATGGCTGCAGCAAGGACCATCAGCATGAAAATTCCGCCATTTATTCTTTTCATTTTATTCTTTTTTTCAATTGTTTTTTGTTTCTGATAATCAGGATAACCGGAAGAAGAGTAAGCGCCCCGAGACTCGAGCTTAGCATGCTCAAAGCTACTAAAATACCAAAATATTGCATGGGAACCAGTTTTGAAAAAACCAACACCAAAAAACCACCGGCTACAGAACTGAAATTAATTAAAATGGCTTTCCCGCTCATTTTCATAGTTGCCGTTATGGCTTCCTGTACGGAAAGCCTCTCTTTTAAACCTTCGTTAAAGTGGGTGATAAAATGGATGGAGTAATCGATGCCGATACCCATAGCAATGCTGGCCACCAGCACTGTGCCCATATTTAAAGGAATATTGGTAAGCCCCATTGTCCCGAACAGTATAATAGTGGTAACCGCTATGGGAATACTGGTGAGCAATCCTTTGGAAAACGATAACAAAATGAGGCTGACAATGCCAATGACAAAAATAGTAGCAATGATCAGGCTGGCAATCTGGCTGTTCAGCAGGCTCTGATCCATCTCAGCATTGATAAACGGCATCCCTGTCATTTGGATTTTACAACCCGGGCGGCTGTTTTGTGCCAAAAAAGGTTTCATATATCTGGCAAAATCAGCGGCGGCATGATTGCCCTTTCCGTTGAATTTTGCTACAACAATTCCTTTATCCATGTCTTCCGATACTAATTGTGATATTTTTTCATTTCCATCCAGCAGAAACCACAGCTGGCCAATGGCAGCTTTGCTATCCGGAATTTTATATTTCCCGCTCAGGGCTCCATTCAGTTTAATAATAATATCAGCAATGGACTGGGCGGAGATAATAGAAGGACTTTTTTCGAGGTATTCTTCGGCTTTTTTCATGGTTTTCAATACCCGAGGGCTTTGCATGTTGCCCGTAAACTGCAAAAATACAGGATTGGTGCCACCAAACTTCTTCGTCATAATAGTTTCGGCAATGTGCTCGGGGTTCGACTTTTTAAAATAATCACTTACATCTACACTGCGCCGAATGGATAGAAATCCGGATAAGCTAATGACAATAAGCACTATCCAGGCTGTGAAGATGTATTTGGGATGCTTCAATACGAGTGTCGTCAGCGGTGTGAGAATATAGTCATTAAGATAGGATTTTACCGGTTTGGAAAGCTTTTCCCTCTTTGGCTTTTTGGGCAAAGTGGCGAGCAGCGCCGGGATAAAAAACAGAGATAAGAGTGCAGCAAAAAATGTGCCCAATGCCGTTACAAGCCCAAAATCCCGTATCATTTTCAGGTAAGCTCCAAAAATGAACGAAATAAATCCAATCATAGTGGTCAGTGCCGCCAGACTAACGGGAATAAATATATGGCCCAGTGCTTTCCGAACGGCTTTTCTGTAATCTTTTTCACGACTTTGGTTGATGCGGTTGAGCACATGGATGGTATAAGCGCTTCCCACCGCCATAAGAATAATGGGAATATTATTGGAAACCATCGACATGTCAATACCCATAAGCGGCATAGATCCCAGCGCCCAGATAATAGCCATAGCTGCCGTCAGCATGGGCAGAACAATCCCCTGAAAGGAGTGAAAACTCAAATAAAGAATGATAGAAATCACCAGAAAGGTAAAAGGTATCAGGAAAATCAGATCTTTGGAAATGAGGTTGGAAACCATAGCTGTAATAAAGGGACCGCCGCCATAATAAACCTTTTCGTGCAGCGGAAGTTTTTCGATAGCGGCCTTCACCTCTTTTACCACCATTCCGTCATTACTTCCGGTAGAAAATTTAAACATTACGATACTGGCGCTTCCATCTGCCGAAACTAAATTTCCCCGATACATTTTATTGGATACCACAAGTTGCTTCAGGCTGTCAATTCCATGTTGAGTATCAGGTAGCTTATGTATATTAATCAGAGGGTTTATCTGAAAATTATTTCCCACACCATCAAAATCAAGGATATTGGTGAGACTGGTAACGGAAGAAATTCCTTTAAGATTCTCCAGTGTTTTTGTGATTTGCTGCACATCTTTCAGTACGCCTGGCTTAAACACATTGTCCGACTCAATAATAACCATCCCAATTTCATTCCCGCCAAACTGCTCTCCAATATTTTTGAAAAGAGAAACTATAGAGTCGTTAGCAGGCAAAGAGTCAATAACATTAGAGTTTATTTTGATTTTTGTCAACTCATACCCAAAGAATCCGGTGAGCAGAATAGCCAGAAAAATTATCGGCCACTTAAACTGTATAATCAACCTTGCCAGTTTGTCCATGTACATTTGGCTTTAAATAGTCTGCAAAAATAAGCGGTTCTGTTGAATCTGACGGATTTTAATTCACCTTAAAAAACCACATCCTTTGGGCGTGGTCATGTTCTTTGGGCTATGCCTGTAGTTGTTAACATAAACTGAATGATGAATATCGATTAATCCAGCCTGAGGCCGGACAAGCTGAATAATGATTTAAGAAGTGAGTACATCACTGATGAATGACCCTAATACTTCAGAATTCAAAAATCATTAATCGGTGTTCAATATTCAAAACAGAAATATTTGATTTTTAATGCCCCAATAGATTAGACATAGTGCCCATAATTTTCATACTAAAAGTGAACCCCGTTTTGCAGCACTTCACCTTTTATCCTTTAATTTTCTTTTCAATGCCTGATGTTGAATATCCCGGAAGGAAATCAATAGTCATCACCTCTCCGCCTTTTTCTTTGACAATATCATATCCCACGATATCCTCAGGCCGGTAGTCACTGCCTTTTACCAGAACATCAGGTTGTACCGTTTTAATGAGTTCGTAAGGTGTTTCTTCATCAAACAATACCACGGCATCCACAAAGTGAAGTGCGGCAACAATAGTAGCTCGGGCATTCTCATCTGTGATGGGGCGATTGCTTCCTTTGTCAAGCATTTTCACGGAACGGTCGGTATTTACGCCAACGATAAGAATGTCACCATAGTCTTTGGCTTTGCTCAGGTAGTCGATATGACCCAGATGTAGCAAATCGAAACAACCGTTGGTGAAAACAATTCTCTTTTGCTGAAAACGCCACAAAGAAAGTATGGCAGATAATTCTTCTTTCCCTGGAATCTTCTTTTTTATGATATCATAATTTTTCATTTCTTGGCTTTTGAGATTTTGTGAGAAAGATAATCAAATATCCAAGTCCGCCAACAACCACGTTCAGCAACGTTTGTCCGGCATGGGTAATGGTAGCAAAAGAGATGGCCACATCGGCATTGATGTGATAAAGTTCTACAAGAATCGTTTTAATGATAAAATGGTAAGCGCCAATACCTCCCGGAACCGGTGCTACAATTCCGAGGCTTCCAATAGCCAGCAGGGTGAGGCCATCCACAAAATTCAAAGAAGAAGTTTCAGGAAACATCATAACAGGAACATAAACCATCAGCGCATAAAACAACCAGATAAGAAAAGTATAAATGAGGAATAACCATTTACTCTTCATGGTTTTTACCGTCTTGATACCTTCCAGCACCCCTTTAAAGAAAACTCTCATTTTCAGGTAAGAGGGATGTTTGTTAAACCGGTGTTTGTTTCGTTTAAGCAAAATAAAAGTACCTGTAAAAACAAACAACAGCAGAACTGTAAAGAGGCTGATATTCCATAGGTTGACAAAAACGGTTTTAAAAAAAGGTCTGAGAAATTCATGCAAAAAATCATTTAGCAGCCTGATTTGAAAAACTATCACGGAAAAAATCAGTAAGACCAATACGATTAGATCAAAGATGCGCTCAATGATAACCGTACCGAACAGGGCATTAAAAGGGATGTTTTCTTTTTTAGACAAGACGCCGCACCGGACAAACTCACCCATACGCGGCACGGCAGTGTTGGCGAGATAGCCAATCATAACGGAATAGAATGTTGTGGTAAGCCGGGTTTTGTAATCAAGCCCGCCAATGAGCAAATTCCAGCGGGCTGCCCGTAAAACGTGTGAAATCAACACCAGAAAAAGCGAAAGAAATAACCAGGAGTAATGGGCATCTTTGATATCAGTCCACACCTCATTCATATCCAGTTTCCGGAAACTCAACCACAAAAGAGCCAGTCCGAAAACCAGAAAAAGAAGATACTTAAAAACAGAAATTACCTGTTTGCGCTGCACTTTTTACTGCCTTATTTTAAAAAATTGTTCTTATCAGGAAAAATGATATGTGGCTTAAATTTTTTTGCATCCTCAATGTCCATGGCAGCATAGGAAATGATGATAACCAGGTCACCCACGGCTACTTTATGTGCGGCAGCACCATTTAGACAAATCATTCCCGACCGGCGTTCTCCTTTGATAACATAGGTGTCAAATCGACTGCCATTGGTGATGTTATAAATGCTAACCTTTTCGTTTTCGATGAGGTTGGCAGCATCCATCAAATCCTCGTCAATGGTGATGCTGCCGATATAATTCAGATTTGCTTCAGTTACAGTAGCACGATGAATCTTCGATTTCAGGACTTCGATAGTCATTTTACAATATAATTAAGCCACAATTTTTTTACAAAAGTATTAAATAATCCGTATGTTGTCGATGAGCCGTACACTTCCCAGCCAAATCGCAACACAGGCAACCGTCCCGATTTTGTCATTCCATCCGTCGATGGGTTGCAGGGTTTCATCATTTACAATATCGAAATACTCCAGCCTGAACTGCTCGTTACCTTCAAAAATATTGATAATCATCTGTTTCAACTGGTTAGCACAAAGGTGGTTACGACGACGCTTGGCTTCTTGCAATGTTTTGTATATGAACGGTGCAACTTTTCGCTCTTCGGCACTGAGCAGCCGATTGCGTGAACTCATGGCCAGCCCATCAGGTTCTCGAACAATAGGGCAGGGGATAATCTCTACCTGAATTTTTTCCATGGCCACCATCTTTTTAATAATGGTTAGCTGCTGGAAATCTTTTTCACCAAAATAGGAACGATCCGGACGAATAATGTCAAGTAGTTTTTTTACCACGACGGCTACCCCGTTGAAATGTCCGGGTCGGAATGCCCCTTCCATCACTTTATCCAACAGGCCAAAATCGTATTGTTTGGTAACCGTTTCCGGATACATCTCCTCAGCATTCGGAGTAAAAAGCACATCACAATGTATGCTTTCCAACTTTTTGGTGTCTTCTTCCGGGGTGTGCGGATATTTCTTCAAATCATCAGCGTTGTTAAACTGGACAGGATTCACGAAAATACTCACTACCAGCAGGTCATTTTCTTTCTTTGCACGTCGCATAAGCGCCAGATGACCATCGTGTAATGCTCCCATGGTGGGAACAAAACCGATACTTTTTTCCGTAATTCTTTGTTGTTCAAGGTAGGAAATCGTCTCTTTTATTGACGAAAAAACCTTCATTACTTTATCTTGTTAACAATAGAGGCAAGGTCAGCTTCAAGACTTTCCCGGGGAGACTCCACGATACGCCCGATCTCTTTACCCTGATAAGAGATAATAAAGGTTGGGACTCGCCGGATGTGTAACCCGGAGATATCTGTATTCCCGGCTTTTAAAGAGCGCAAAACAGCAATGTTCTTCACATGACTGTCGTCAAAACCGGCATCATCCAGTACTTTATAAAAACGTCCAACCTGCATTCTGCTGTCACCACACCAGCTACCGAAAACTATGGTAATAGTGGTTTTGTTTATTTTTTTTGCAATTGCTTTAACATCTGCTGCATCAGGATGATAGCTATTATATTCCTCGTTGAAATACCGGCTGAAAATACCATGTTCCAGTCCGTTACGGCTACATGGTCCCTCAAGTACATTGCTGTGCAGTATAGGATCCACAACTACCTTGTTCACATTTTGAGCAAATGCTCCCTGAAAAGCAAAGGCCATAAATAATCCGGCAAGAAGTACCTTTTTCATTAGATTTTATGTTTTTATTTTGATGCAAAGTTAGGACAAAAGCCAACAGTAAGTCAACAAAAAGTTTTAGAATTTTTTTACAACTGGGTTAAGCGTCTTCACTTCCGGCTTTTAAAAAGGCCTGTTTGCTTCATAAAAAAAGGCTATCCGCTAAAGCGGACAACCTTTTTTTACCCTTTTTAATGATAATTACTTATCATCAACTTCTTCAAAATCCACATCGGTAACCTCATCTTCTCCTCCAGTGCTACCACCTTCGGTATTGTCGGTAGTACCGGCATCTCCACCTGCATTGGGTGGTGTCTGTTCGCCGGGAGCAGTACCCTGTGCATTTTTATACATGTCCTCACTGGCTTTCTGCCAGGCGGCATTCAGTTTTTCCATGGCGGCATCGATAGCCGGAATATCCTGTGATTTGTGTGCATTACGTAAGGTTTCCAAACCGCTTTCAATTTCTGATTTTTTATCAGCTGGCAGTTTGTCACCATACTCTTTCAACTGTTTTTCAGTCTGGAAAACCAGTGCGTCGGCAGCATTTAGCTTGTCAATCCGATCTTTGGCTTTTTTGTCATCTTCGGCATTAGCTTCTGCTTCTGCTTTCATCTTTTTAATTTCTTCGTCAGATAATCCGGAAGAAGCTTCAATACGGATATTTTGTGATTTGCCGGTAGCCTTGTCTTTGGCCGCTACATTCAGAATACCGTTACTGTCGATATCAAAAACAACTTCGATTTGCGGTACGCCACGCGGAGACGGCGGAATTCCATCAAGATGGAACCTGCCAATACTTTTGTTTTGGTTGGCCATGGGCCGTTCGCCCTGCAACACGTGAATTTCTACCGATGGCTGGTTGTCAGCAGCTGTAGAAAAAGTCTCTGATTTCTTAGTCGGAATCGTCGTGTTGGCTTCTATCAGTTTGGTCATCACACCACCGAGGGTTTCAATTCCGAGTGAAAGAGGCGTTACATCGAGCAACAATACATCTTTAACCTCTCCGGTGAGTACCCCACCCTGAATAGCAGCACCAACAGCTACCACTTCATCGGGGTTTACCCCTTTGGAAGGCTCTTTTCCGAAGAAGTCTTTTACAATTTTCTGAATGGCCGGAATACGGGTCGAGCCACCTACCAGAATAACTTCATCTATATCGGAAGTGTTCAGGCCGGCATCTTTCAGAGCCAGTTTGCATGGCTCTATGGTAGCTTTGATAAGGCTGTCTGTCAGTTGCTCAAATTTGGCTCGGGAAAGTTTGCGAACCAGATGTTTTGGAACGCCATCCACGGGCATAATGTAAGGTAGGTTGATTTCTGTTTCCGTAGAACTGGAAAGCTCAATTTTTGCCTTTTCAGCAGCTTCTTTCAAACGTTGCAAAGCCATCGGGTCTTTACGCAAATCAATTCCTTCATCATTCTTAAACTCATCGGCCAGCCAGTTGATAATCATGCCGTCAAAGTCATCGCCACCGAGGTGTGTATTTCCGTTGGTTGATTTTACCTCAAAAACACCATCGCCAAGCTCCAGAATCGAAATATCAAAAGTACCACCACCAAGGTCAAACACAGCAATGGTTTCATCCTGTTTTTTCTTATCGAGACCATAAGCCAGCGAAGCGGCTGTAGGTTCGTTGATGATACGCCGTACTTTCAACCCGGCAATCTCCCCGGCTTCTTTGGTAGCCTGACGTTGCGAATCGTTGAAATATGCCGGAACGGTGATGACCGCTTCCGTAACCGTCTGTCCGAGATAATCCTCAGCAGTTTTCTTCATTTTCTGAAGTACCATCGCCGAAATTTCCTGTGGAGTATAAAGACGGTCATCAATCTTCACCCGTGGTGTATTGTTATCACCTTTCACCACATCATAGGCCATCCGTTTAATTTCGGTGGCAACATCGTTATAGGAATTCCCCATGAAACGTTTGATGGATGCAACAGTTTTTTTAGGATTCGTAATGGCCTGACGTTTAGCAGGGTCCCCTACTTTCCGTTCGCCATTATCTGTAAATGCCACAATCGATGGTGTAGTACGGTGTCCTTCACTGTTAGGAATAACCACCGGTTCATTCCCTTCCATTACGGCAACACATGAGTTTGTAGTTCCCAGGTCTATTCCAATTATTTTTCCCATTTATTTTTCCTCCTTATGATTAATTTTTTATAATTTCTTTATTCCAATTTTCTCAGTTGGCTTATTGAAGTCAATGATTATGCCAAAATCCGACTGAGATAATGTCAAGGGCTTTCAGAAGGATTCTTCCGGAAGTTACTGGTAATAAAAGTTAAAGGATAAGGTGCATAAACAACACATTAGCAGTGGATTATAAAACAGCCATACAAATCTTAAGTAAAAAGATTTTTTCTTCCGCGATTTATGACAAAACGACAGAAAAATAAAGTCAACAGGAGTTTATGTTGGCAGTAAATACGTTTTCCGGACGGCGAGCCTATAACTGGCGTAAGTGACCTGTACCTTCGTTAGCCACAGTGGAGGTGCTCTTCATTCCGTAAAACAATCCCACCGTCAAAAGCAGGCTGAAAGCAATAATGAAATAATTTTGTGAGCTTCCGAAATCTTCCATTTTTGTGATAATAAAGCCGTTGTAATGCAGGTAGAAAAGAATCACCAAAGTGGCATTGTTGACAAAATGGGCAAAAATCGGGACCCACAGGCTTTGTGTTATCTCCAGCAGATAGCCCAACATTAGTCCCAATAAAAAGCGTGGCAGGAAACCAAAAAATTGCAAATGCAAAGCACTGAAGATAAACGCCGTCAGGATAACACCTGCGTGGATATTTTTAGTCCATTCGCCGAGCAGGCGTTGCAGCAGCCCCCTAAAAAGCAGCTCTTCACCCAGCGCAGGAATTAGAGCTATTACCAGCAGATTCATAGCCAGTCCGGCAGGACTCTTCACCTGCAGAAACACTTCCGTCAGCCGGTCGGCTTGTACTTCTTTGGCTTTCATCCACTCGCCGATACCTGCCAATGCACCGGGAAAAGTCATGTGTGCATTAATTTCTGTAAGCCAGTTGAGAAATGGCAATACGGTAAAAATACTCAATCCTGCCAGCAAAAGAATTGCCAGTGAAGGCATCCGGCTGGTTTTCAGGTAGTGGCCACTATGGGTGCTGAAAAGGTAGGCAAACAGCAACGGCGGCAGGATAAACATACCAATCTGGTTTATTAACTGGAAGATATAGAGAAATGATTTGGCTGTTTCGCTTTCAGGTTGCGAAAGCATCCCCAGCAGCGAAGAGAGATCACTATGAAAAATTAATTTTCCGGCCACCAACCCGAGGATGGAAAATACCAAAGCCGACAAAACCACCATAAAAAGTAACCAAAAAAGTTTGATACCCGGTTTGGTATCCGGAAAGAAAATCCTGCGTTTCATGAACAAGCTGTTTGAAAGCACAAAATTAATATTTTTGCCCCACCGTTCCCTCCTTTTGAAATAGGAGTCTGTCGAAAAAAAGTGATACCTTAAAATAGTGGGAAGACGGAAGCGGGAAACGTGGAAGTGAAATAGTTAATTCCGAAAATAAAAAATCAATCTGTGGTTAAAATAGGAAATATAAATCTCGGAGAGTTCCCGCTGCTGCTTGCCCCCATGGAGGATGTTACCGATCCGCCCTTCCGTTACGTGTGCAAAATGTTTGGCGTCGACCTGATGTACACCGAGTTTATCTCTTCCGAAGGGCTGATTCGCGATGCAGACAAAAGTGTGAAGAAGCTGGATTTTGAAGATGCAGAACGTCCCATTGGGATCCAGATCTTCGGTCACGACATCGACTCCATGACAGCCGCTGCTCGCTATGCTGAAAAAGCGCATCCCGACCTCATCGATATCAACTTCGGCTGTCCGGTAAAAAAGGTTGTAGCCAAAGGGGCTGGTTCTGGTATTCTGAACGATATCCCCAAAATGGTGAAGATGACGGCTGCTGTGGTGAATGCGGTAAACCTTCCGGTAACGGTAAAAACCCGCCTCGGCTACGACGAACAGCACAAAGAGATTGTAGATATTGCCGAAAGGTTACAGGATGTGGGCATACAAGCACTTGCTGTCCATGGCCGCACCCGGACTATGCGTTATTCTGTCCCGGCCGATTGGTCGCTGATTGGTGAGGTGAAAAATAACCCGCGTATGCACATTCCCATCTTTGGCAACGGTGACGTAAATGATCCTGTTTCGGCAAAACATTTCAAAGAGACGTATGGCGTGGACGGCCTTATGATTGGCCGTGCTGTTTATGGTAATCCATGGATATTCAGAGAGATAAAACATTATTTCTCCACGGGCGAACTGGTTTCACCGGCTGGTGTCGAAGAGCGTGTACGTATCAGTATGTTACATTTGGAGCGGTCGGTAGCCTGGAAAGGAGAGCGCCGTGGCATCATGGAAATCCGCAAACACTGGTCGGCCTACTTCAGAGGTTACCCAGGCTTTAAACCTTTCCGTATTCGTCTGATGGATGCCCAAACTGCCGAAGCGGTAAAAGCTATCTTACAAGAAATTCTAATCTTTTTCTCAGAGAGAATATAATCCCGGTAAAATACTCCTTTTCCGGTAATAACCTTTTTAATTTCATCTGTAGGCCTTCTGGCCGGGCAGTTTGGATTGGCTTTCAGGGTTCTTTGATAAAAGAAAGATGAGCATTGTAGTACTTTTTACTGTGAATTTCTTTTCTGAATCTGCGCATGGTTTGATAGGGGCCTTTGGTTGCCGTCATGTTTGCCAGCCATCGGGGGATGTTTCCCCCTATATCCAATTCAAGTGTGAACTCCACATCTACTATGCTGTCCTTTAAAGGAATAAAACGCCATTGAGAATGAGCAAAAGGAATCCGGACATGGTTGGGATCTACGGGCCGATATTTTGGGATAGCTTCTCCGCGGATGGTAACGATCTTAGTTATTGAATCCTGCGTTAAAACTGTTTTGGAAATGATATCCCTGTCGGCTATTGGCCAGGGAGCATCTGTCTGGTTGTAAATAATCCATGAGAGAGGACTATTCCTCTCAAGGATTTCAGTTTTATTATTCAGATACACCCAGTTTTTATTGTTGGGGAAATCGGTTACCAACATAACTAACGATGACAAAGTGGTCTTCAGCTGTGTTGTAACTTTTATAATTCTGTAATTAGCATCCGTACTTTTTCGCGAATACACCCGGATACTATCCGCTTGTTTGACGCATTTCCAGATTGAATTTTGTGCATTTACAGTTAACGTCCCGATAAAAGCAATCCAAAACAGTAAGATCCAAAATCTGTTTCCTACCGAAAAATATTTCATAGTCGTTCAATTGACAACAATTTGTCTTTAGCGAGTTGTGTTTTCAGCGCTTCGAGGTTCTCAAATTTCTTTTCATCACGTAACCTGTCCACAAACTGGATGGTGATTTTTTTGTCGTAAATATCTTCGTCAAAATCAAAAATGTGTACTTCAATCGTCAGGTCTCCATGGTCGATGGTGGGACGAACGCCGATATTACCCATGCCTTTGAGGATTCTGTTTCCCAACAATACGCGGCAGACATATACCCCGTTGGCAGTAATCAGTTTGTATTCGTTTGGAATCTCGAGGTTGGCAGTAGGAAAACCTATTTTATGTCCGATACGCTGGCCGCGGACTACTTTTCCAGTAATGGCATATTCATAACCCAACATCCGGTTGGCTTCCTTTACATTGCCATCATGAAGCAAATCACGAATGCGTGTGGAGCTAACCGGTGCACCATCAATATAAAAAGGAGGAACCTCTTCCACTTCGTAACCTAATTTTTGTTTTAGCCTTTCCAGCAGCCTGATATTGCCCTCCCTGTTTTTACCAAAGTGATGGTCATAGCCTATGATAACTTTGGCAGGATGAACATATTTTACCACATAGTCGGTAACAAACTGCTCTGACGAATTTCGGGCAAACTCTTTGGTAAAGGGGATAATGATAAGATGGTCGATACCAATTTTTTCCAACCGTTCTATTTTTTTCTCCCGGGTATTGATAAATTTCAGGTTGACACTGTCCTGGTATAAAACCAGCCGTGGATGTGGAAAAAACGTAATGACTATCGTTTCGCCACCTGTCCTTTTGGCTTCTTCTTTCATCTTTGAGAAGATAGCCTGATGTCCCAAATGAACGCCATCAAAAGTGCCAATGGTAACAATGGGATGGGCAACGGCCTCAAAATCACGTATGCATTGATAAATTTTCAAGTCTGTTTCTTTTTTAACCCAGCAATTTTTGTTTTATCAAATATTCTGCAATTTGCACGGCATTGGTGGCAGCTCCTTTTCGCAGGTTGTCGGCTACAACCCAAAGGTTCAGCCCGTTTTCCACTGAACTGTCGCGCCGGATGCGTCCCACAAAGACTTCATCTTTTCCCTCTGCTGAAACAGGCATGGGATAGACATTATTTTTAGGGTCATCCTGCACCACCAGTCCGGGCATCTCATTCAGCAGAAAAATGACCTCATCCATCGACCAGGCTTTTTTTAGCTCCAGGTTTATTGATTCTGAATGGCCACCTGTCACCGGCACCCGTGCAGCGGTTGCCGAAATCTGGATAGTTTTGTCCCTGAGTATTTTCCTTGTTTCGTTTACCAACTTCTCCTCTTCGGTAGTATAACCGCTGTCGGTAAAGTCGCCGGCATGTGGCAATACATTCATATCAATGGGATGTGGATAGACTTTTGTCCCGCTTTTGTGCTGCCGCTCGTTTATTAATTGTTCAATACCCATTTTCCCGCTTCCACTGACCGATTGGTAGGTGGAAACAACAATGCGCTTAATACCAAACTTTTGGTACAGTGGTGCAATGGCCATGAGCATTTGAATAGTTGAACAGTTGGGATTAGCAATAATCTTATGGGAAGTTTTCAGAACATTTCCATTAATTTCGGGAATAACCAAAGGGATTTCCGGATTCATTCGCCAGGCAGAAGAGTTGTCGATGACCGTGGTGCCTGCCTGGGCAAACTTTGACGCCCAAATTTCAGATACTGTTGACCCGGCTGAAAACAAGGCAACATCCGGCTTCTCCCGCAGTGCTTTTTCAAGTGTGATAATTTCAATTTCAGACTGTTTGAAAGGAATCTTTTCCCCAACCGATTTCTCGGAAGCTACAGCGTAAATATGTGTTAGCGGGAAGTTGTGCTCTTCCAAAACCTGAATCATTTTTCTGCCCACCACTCCGGTGGCCCCGATTACTGCAACTTTCATTATTTTTTTGTACTTTTATATGCTCGTTAGAAAACGCTGCAAAATTACCAAAATAATGAAACCTTTTTTACTTCTTCTGATTCTGCTTCCTCTGGTTGCTTTTTCCCAGCTTTCCGAATATTTTGATGATGGAAATTTAACCGAAAATCCGGCATGGTCCGGTACACGAAACCAATTTGTTGTGAATGTCGCAAAACAGTTGCAACTTTATGACAGTGTGGCGGGTAAAGCCTGGCTCACAACACCTTTTCAAATGCTGCCCCAAACCGAATGGCAGGTCTGGGTGAAGGCGGCTTTTAGTCCTTCTTCCAAAAATTTTATCCGCATTTTCCTCGCTGCCGACAGTCCGGATATCACGAATGTTTCCAAAGGTTATTATTTACAGCTCGGCGAGGCCGGAAGTAATGATGCCATCGAGCTATTCAGAAAAACCGGCGATACTGTTGTTTCCATTTGCCGCGGAACAGAAGGGCTACTCTCCAAAGCTTTTGCCGTCAGGATAAAGGTTTTGCGTGATTCATTGGGAAACTGGCAACTTTTTGCTGACCCTGCGGGCGGAGATAGTTTTCGTAAAGAAGCCGAAGGGAAAGACAATCGTTATCGTACATCTTCCTGCTTTGGGCTTTATTGTCAATATACACGCAGCAATGCTAAAAAGGTCTTTTTTGATGATATTTATGCCGGCACTCCGCAAGTGGATACGTTACCGCCGGTGCTGGACAGTATTTTGGTAACTTCCGACAGCACATTACTACTCCTTTTTAGTGAAAGTCTGGATAGCCTTTCGGCAATGCAAACAAAAGATTATCTGCTTCCACCAGATGCTGGAAAACTTGTGGACATAGCTCTTTCTCCCGACAATAAAAATGTTACTCTGACTTTCACAGGCCATCTGAGAAGAAATCAGGCGTATAAAATTACCGTTTCCGGAATTACAGACCATGCCGGAAACAGTATGACCGGACAAACATTTTTTTTTGTTTACGTAAAGCCACAGTCCAATGATGTGATTTTTAATGAGATCATGGCTGACCCGACACCTGTAGTGGGGCTTCCTGAATTTGAATATCTGGAGTTGCTTAACCAAACTGCTGTGGATATCAATCTGAGCGGTTGGCAGCTGATGCTTGGGAAATCGAAGAAGAGTTTTGGGAAAGTTATCCTTGCTTCCGGTGGCTATCTGATTCTTTGTAAAAAGGATGCTCAGGAAGCGTTCTCCACTTACGGGAAAACATACGGATTCAATAGCTTTAGCCTGACAAATGGTGGAGAAATGCTAAAGCTTTTTGACAAAAAAGGAGAGCTTATTTCGTCGGTACAGTATGATAATAACTGGTATGGTGATAATGACAAAGCAAAAGGCGGATGGTCGCTGGAGCAGATAAATCCGGAAGACAGTTGCTCGGGAAGTGCCAACTGGAAAGCTGCTGAAAACAATGTGGGCGGAACACCCGGAAAGCGGAATTCAGTATTTGATACGCAGATTGTCCCGCCCAGGATCAGTGTATTACAAATCCCTGATGACCACACAATTGAATTGTCGTTTACGCAAAAAATGGATGGTAAGCTGCTTGTAAATCCCGACTTCTTTACCATTTCGCCTGATGTGGGGCAGATAGAAAAATCTTTGGTTTCAGCAGATCATAAGCGTGTCAGTCAGAGGTTTGGGGAAGCTTTTGACACGGCAACAATCTATACGCTAACTATTTCCGGAAATATCCAAAACTGTATGGGAAAGGCCATGTCCGGTGATACGACGGTGCGGTTTGGCTTACCGCAACGTGTAGAGCGTGGAGATGTGGTTATCAACGAGGTTTTGTTTTATCCTCTGTCAGGAGGTGTGGATTACGTGGAGCTGTATAACCGTTCGCACAAAACTATTGATTTGTCAACGCTGCTTCTCGGGACAGTGAAAAAATCACCACCCAATCCGCCGGATTCGCTCTTTTATTACCTCGCTTTTCATCAGACCTTGTTGTTGCCAGGCAATTATGTTCTGCTGACTTCGTCGCCTGAAAAGGTGAAAGTACAGTATGCCACTAAAAATCCACATGCTTTTCTGCGTGTTGTGCCGTTTCCGACTTTCAGCAAAGACAAAGGAAGTGTTTTGCTGTTCCGGCAAATGCAGAAAATAGATGCCTTTGATTATTCAGAAAAAATGCAATACCCTTTGCTGAGTTATACGCGGGGTGTGGCGCTGGAGAGGGTAAGTGCCAATGGAGAAACCAACAATCCAAACAACTGGCATTCAGCAGCGGAAAGTGTTGGGTTCGGGACGCCGGGCTATCGTAATTCACAATCAGCGAGCGTAAACCCTGACTCCATCAGCGGTGAAATTGATATTGACCCGGATATTTTCTCTCCCGACAATGATGGATATCAGGATATCCTACACATCAAATACAAGTTTGAAACGTCCGGGAACACTATGTCAATTACCATTTTCAACGCTTCAGGGCAGCTGGTACGCAGGTTGGTAAACAATGATTACGTGGGTACCAATGGTGTCGTCTTGTGGGATGGGTTGAAAGATGACGGTACCAAAGCGCTCGTCGGTATTTATGTGCTTTACATTAAAATATTTGACAAAAGCGGCCGCATGAAACAATTCAAAAAGACAGCAGTACTTGCTACTAAGTTGTGAAGTGCCTAAAGTGTGAAGTGCCTAAAGTTGGGGTGTAATATCCTTACTCTACCGTCACTGACTTAGCGAGGTTTCGGGGTTGGTCCACATTACAACCTCTCAGGATGGCAATATGATAAGCCAGTTTCTGCAATGGGATGCTGGCCAGCAGTGGGGTGAAAATTTCATCGGTTTTAGGAATTTCAATAGCGTAATCCACCAGATTTTTAATGACTTCATCACCTTCGGTAACGACGGCAATGACATGGCCGTTTCTTGCTTTTACCTCTTGAATATTGCTTACCACCTTATCGTAGATGCCATTGGAAGTTGCGATAAAAACAACGGGCATATTCTTGTCTATCAAAGCAATAGGGCCATGTTTCATTTCTGCAGCAGGATATCCTTCTGCATGGATATAAGAGATTTCTTTTAGCTTCAGGGCTCCTTCCAGTGCTACCGGGAAGTTATAGCCACGGCCGAGGTAAAGGAAGTTAGTAGCATCTTTAAATTCTTGTGATATGAGATTAATAATGCCATTATTATTCAATGCTTTTTCCACTTTATCGGGAATTCCTTCAAGCTCATGTGCCAGTTGCATCCACCTGGAAGTCGGGATGGTTCCTTTTAATTGCGCCAACCGCAAAGCGAGTAGTGTGAGTACGGTCACCTGCGCGGTAAAAGCTTTGGTGGAAGCCACGCCTATTTCAGGACCGGCGTGGGTATAGGAACCGGCGTCAGTTAAGCGGGCTATGGAAGATCCCACAACGTTACAGATGCCGAGAATTGTGGCTCCTTTTTCTTTGGCCAACTGGATAGCCGCCAGCGTGTCAGCAGTCTCTCCCGATTGTGAAATAGCAATCACCACATCATTTTCATCAATAATAGGGTTACGGTAGCGAAATTCAGAAGCGTACTCTACTTCAACAGAAATTCGTGCCAAATCTTCGAGTAGATATTCGCCCACCAGGCCGGCGTGCCACGAAGTGCCACAGGCAATAATGATGATACGCCGCGCATTGATTAGTTTTTGCTCGTAATCTTTTATGCCGCCAAGTGAAATAATCCCTTTATCGGCGTGTAAACGTCCTCGCATACTGTCTTTTATAGAGCGAGGTTGCTCAAAAATCTCTTTTAACATAAAGTGGCTGTAACCCTCTTTTTCTATCTCACTAAGATCCATTTCAAGAGCCTCAATATAAGGTGTTTTTTTCTGGTTCTTGATGGTCTTCAAATCAACCTCGTTTCCTCTGCGCAGGACAGCTACATTTTCTTCTTCCATGTAAATCACCTGTTTGGTGTACTCCACAAACGGAGTGGCATCGGAAGCCACAAAAAATTCATCTTCTCCCACACCGATAACCATAGGGCTGCCTTTCCGGGCAACAATCAGGGTGTTGGGGTCATCTTCCGAAAGAATAACAATGGCATAGGCTCCGCTAACCTGGTTCAGAGCAATACGTACCGCTTCCTCCAGCTCAACTTTTTCATTGATTTGAATATCTTCTATCAGGTTGATAAGCACCTCGGTATCCGTATCCGAATTAAAATGATAACCTCTCCCAATAAGAGCTTCTTTTAGGGAGGCATAATTTTCAATAATGCCATTATGGATGACCGCCAGCTTTTTATTTTGTGAGAAGTGGGGGTGGGCGTTGATTGTATTGGGCTCTCCGTGGGTGGCCCAGCGTGTATGGGCTATCCCGGCGTGACCCTCTAAGTTTTTACCGGAAATAAATTTTTCCAGTTCGGAAACTTTCCCTTTGGTTTTGAATACGGAGAGTTTCTCGTTAAGCAGGGCAACACCTGCACTGTCATATCCGCGATATTCAAGTCGGTGAAGACCTTTTATCAGAATGGGATAGGCATCTTTAGGACCGAGATAAGCAACAATTCCACACATGACTATCGGGTTTTAGAATTTGAAATTTAGTCTCTGGTTTTATTAACCAAAAACAAAAGTAAAGAATATTATTTTATGATGGTATAAAAAATATTCAGACGGGCACGCCTTGTGGAATCTCCTGTAAATTGTGGCCCGTTGAAAATAAAGCGTTCAGGATGAATAACTCCTCCTTTTACAAAGAGTACCAACCCGTTATCGACTTTCGTAGAATCTTTTATCAATGACTCGATATAATGTGTAATTCGGAATGTATAAGAATTATCAGACGCGTTATATTTCCCCCCGAAATAATTGGCTCCTTCGCTTTCATCGGGTAAAATGGCGTAGCTGGAGTCGTTTAGTATCCTGATGAGGGATAATTCGCCAGGAGCCCCAAGAAAGGGCTTCTTTTCGGCACCAGGCAAGATGAGTTTGGCTTCGTTGATTCCCACTTTCCCCAGTTTATTTAGATCTCTGATATGCGGGAACTTAATAACCGCTTGCACACCCGAAAGTCCCTGGATATAAAACTGTTTCAGCCCCAGAGTGGTATCTCCGTTGATTACCTGATTTTTAAAAGCCTGATCGCCAACACTAAAATCATGTTGGTAATGATTAATTTTAGCCATAGACGCCCCCAGCAAATAAGCATATTGCAACGAGTCTGCTGTGTCATTATGATAATACAGCGTCAGGATTGTTTTGCGTGTGTTGGTTAAAAAAGAGGCAAGAGCTCCTCCACTGCTTACCGGGTCTGTTTTAAGGTAAAGTCCTCTAAAATAGTCCATAAACAAAAGGCTGCTATCAAGAGCTGTGGTGTCCGCATTAAGCAACTTATTACCCAAATTCTTAGAGAGATGACTAAGGTTGATGCGCAGCACGTTTTTCAGTGTGTCGAGCTTACCGATGATATATACTTTATTTCTATCGGGACGAAATGTCATGTCTGCATAATCGGTAGGATAGACAGCAATCTTTTTATTAGAATAGTAGGTACTGTCAAAATATATATCATCTTTCATTTCGTACACATGCAGACGCAGGACGGCATTGGTATCTCCATATACGCTGGCATAATAGAGCTGAAGTATAAGCGAATCAGTTTTAGGATTTGTTCCGAATCGCTTTCCTTTGCTAATCGGCAACACTTTGGAGTAAAATCCTGCATCTGTTAACCCGAATACAGGGTCTTTTATGCTTCCCAAAAAGCTCACCAACATCTTATCAGAGCGGGTAGTGTCAATAGTCCGCGAATATACGGCAAACTCACTCGTCTTAAAATGTAATGACAAAGAGTTGTTTGGCATTAAAGCCGCGCCTATCTTTGACGGATATTTCGAGCAGGATAAGTTAAAGAAACTTAAAATTGCAAGAAGCAGGAAAGTATTGATAAAAAACAACAGGTTTTTCTTTCGAATGAGGGAATTAATTCTCTCCAATAATCTGGTCATAAAACTGGTTATAAGCATCAAAATAATTTTCTTCTCCCTGATATTCAAGGACAGGTTTGCCGCTAGCCTGAACATACTCAAGTAGTTCGGGATTTACATTCTCTTCGCTAACGATAAATGCATCGGCATAGTCAACAGCCCCTTTCATAAGAGAAACGTAGTTTGCTTTATCGTAGTATTTCAATGCTTCAGCGGGGATTCCGTTCATTTTTATCTTTTTGATAAAAGCATCAGCAAAACCCTCATCGAAGCTGTCGTTGTACAACGACATAATAATTTTACTATCACCAAACAGGAGATTGTCTTTATAAGCTGTTCTGACAAACATCGGCAACAAAGCAGAGAACCATCCGTGTGCGTGGATAATGTCAGGTGCCCAGCCGAGTTTCTTCACCGTGTCCAATACTCCTTTTGAAAAGAAAATGGTACGCTCGTCATTGTCTTTAAAAAATTTCCCCCTGGCATCTCTAAAAATAAATTTCCGATGAAAGAAATCTTCATTTTCAATAAAATAGACCTGCATACGGGCTTGCTGAATGGAGGCGACTTTGATGATTAGCGGATGGTCGATGTCTTCAATGATAAGGTTCATCCCCGAAAGGCGAATTACTTCGTGCAATTGGTTTCGTCTTTCATTGACAAGACCAAAGCGCGGCATAAAAACCCGGATTTCTTTTCCTGATTCCTGAATCTTTTGTGGAAGGAAACGTCCTATTTTACTCATATGTGATTCAGGTAAATAGGGCATAATCTCTTGGAACACACAAAGCACTCTTTTCTTAATCATAGATTTGTTTTTAGAGATTTTAGCGCTGCAAAGATAATGAAAAATTTGTTACTGCCGAAAAGAAGCAAACTGTAAGCCAAAGTTCAGGAAAGGAGACAATAATATATCAAAATCTACTCTCCGGAATTCCCCCCGTAATCCGGTTTTCCCTAAGTTCTCCAACCCTCCAACCCTTTTCAACCCTTTTCAACCTTATCCTCTTACAAACATGGCTTTCATAATGTCGGAGGCTACCTTCGGATTTTCTTTTAATCGCCGGGTGGAATAGGGAAACCAGTTTTCGCCAAAGGGAACGTAAACACGCAACCGGTGTCCTTTGCTAAGGATGCTTTTGCGCAAACCGGGTGTAACACCATAAAGCATCTGAAACTCGTACCTGTCTTTGGGAACGTTGTATTTCTCCAGCAATTTGTAAGCGCCTTCAATCAAAGGCGTATCGTGGGTAGCAATACCCGGATAGATGCCGTTCTTGAGAATGTATTCAAGGTCTTCAAGATAATGTTTGTTAATCTCTTCATACTGTTTATAGGCAATGGCTTCCGGTTCCACGTAAATACCTTTACAGAGCCTGAAGTTCAGCCGGTTTTCTTCGCTGTGCATATCCGAAAGATTTTTAATATCGTCCAGCGTGCGTCGCATATAGGCTTGCAGCACCAACCCCACATTTTTGGGGAATTCTTTTTTTAGCCTTCTGAAGAGTTTGATTTCCATGTCCACACACTGTGAGTCTTCCATGTCAACACGGACAAAGTTGCCATAATCAACAGCTTTCTGAACAATCTGACGAATGTTCCGGTAGCAAACTTCTTCGTCGAGTAGTAGCCCAAACATACTTGGTTTTAGGGAATAATTCCCATCAATTCCATTTTTCTGAATGGTTTCGATAATGTTAAGATACTGGTCACGGTTTTTTTCGGCTTCTTTCAGCTCGGTGATAAATTCACCGAGCAGGTCAATGGTGACCATGTATCCGTTATTATTCAGTTGTCTGGAAACACGAACGGCATCTTCAATGGTACGTCCGGCAATATATCGTTTAGAAAATATCCACACAAGGTTTTTAGGGATGTGAGGTAAGATGGAGGCAATCATTTTATTAAACCACATCATAGCTGTATTGTTTTATGTTTTTTTGCGGTAGCAAAATTAAATTTTATTTCTGCTTTATAAAAGCTTTACTGTGTAATTTATAACAGTTAAACACAAGGTGTAAGTTATTGTTATACAGTAATTTTAAAATTGTTATTGTTAAACGTCTTTTAAAAGCTATCTTCTAAAAACAGCCATCCCGGATTAATTTCGTTAGTGGCTGGCTCATCTTAAAAGCCAACTCTTTGAAAAATTTGGTTAAACAAATATTTATCTCTAATTTTGCCGCCCAATTTTTTGATGAGTGGAGAAGAGCAACAAAGCATTTTTAATTCCCGTAAAAGGGCTGGAACCCGGGGAACATCATTATGATTTTGTTGTGGAGGACGTGTTCTTTGAACAATATGCATTTCAGGATATTCATCGCGGGAAAGTTACGCTTTCGCTGGATATTGAAAAGGAATCGCGGTTGATGTTGCTGTTGTTTCATTTTGATGGCGTACTGCAGCTCGTTTGTGACCGTTGTCTTGATGAATATTCACAGCCAATACTGGGTGATTTTCGTCTCGTTGTAAAATATGGTGAAAAAAGGGAAGAGGTTTCGGATGAATTGGTAACTATCCCTTATGAGGAGAGCTACTTCGACACCGGACAGTATATTTACGAGTTTATCCGGTTGATGATTCCCATGAAACGAATTCATCCGGATGATGAAAACGGAAACACAACCTGTAACATGGAAATGCTGAAAAAGTTGGAAACTTTTGAAAAAACTGAGCCTGATCCCCGTTGGGATGCATTAAAAGGATTAAAAATAAAGAAATAACCGATAAAAAAAATTAAAAATGGCACATCCGAAAAGAAAAATTTCAAGAACCAGGAGAGATAAAAGAAGAACGCACATAAAAGCACATGCTCCTGTTTTGGCTACCTGTCCTACCACCGGTACCGTACACGTATATCATCGTGCTTACTATGTTGATGGTGACCTTTACTATAAAGGAAAACTTGTGGTTAAGGGCGCAGAAGCTTAATGAAACACATGGGGACTTTTAATAATTACTTCCTTGATACGAAGTAATTATTAAAAGTCTCCATATTTATCTTCCAGGTTATTCTCTGAGAGGATAGCCGCAATACTATTGCCTTTGTTCGTTTTTCGGATAAGGGCTTTTTTTGTAGAGAGGATGAAATATTTCCCCTGCCCACTCACCTGTGGCCAGAGATTAGTTTTATTTGTTTTCATGGTATATTAATGAAAAGAGTACTTTTGCTGCCTGCAAATTTTAAGACTTTATCATGGCAAAATTAAGAGCTGCCATAAAAGGTATTCATGCCTGGGCACCTAAAGATATATTGACCAATAAGGAACTTGAGAAAATGGTTGATACAACTGATGACTGGATTGTCTCGCGAACCGGTATCAGGGAAAGACACATTTTAAAAGGAGAAGGCTTGGGAACTTCCGATATGGGAGTAGAAGCCGTAAAAGGATTGCTGGAGAAAACAGGAACCAAACCCGAAGAGGTAGATCTGCTGATTTGTGCCACAGTAACACCAGACATGCCGTTTCCGGCTACCGCCAATATCATTAGCGACAAGGTGGGAATAAAGAATGCTTTTAGCTTTGATATGAATGCTGCCTGCTCCACTTTTATTTTTGCCCTGGAAACGGCGTCAAAATATGTGGAATCTGGCGAATACAAGAAGGTTATTGTGGTGGGCGGCGATAAAATGTCGTCTATTACCGATTATACAGACCGCGCTACCTGCATTATTTTCGGCGATGCTGCCGGAGCTGTGTTACTGGAGCCAACTACGGAAGAACTGGGTATTATGGATCACCGTTTTTACACGGATGGAGCGGGGCGTGTTCACCTGCACCAGAAAGCCGGCGGATCGGTAAAACCGGCATCACATGCTACGGTAGATGCCCGCGAGCATTTCATTTATCAGGAAGGCCAGCCGGTGTTTAAATTTGCTGTTACCAATATGGCCGATGTAGCTGTAGAAATCATGGAACGCAACAAACTGACTTCAGATAATATCTCCTGGCTGGTACCCCATCAAGCCAACCTGCGCATTATTGAAGCCACTGCTCGCCGCATGAAGCTGGATAAAGAAAAGGTTATGATCAATATCGAACGATATGGCAATACTACCAACGGAACTATTCCCATGTGCCTTTTCGAGTGGGAAGATCAACTGAAAAAAGGCGATAACATTATACTCGCAGCTTTCGGTGGCGGTTTTACCTGGGGTGCTGTTTATCTGAAATGGGCTTACGACGGGAAAGCCGAAAAATAATGTAATGAAGTTGTTTAAGGTTAAGAAGCTTTTGCAGTATCAGGCTCACTTTACCTGCCGGCCCGGTAGAAAGGCTGGCGCTTGGGGGGTGACGATTGATGATGAACACCGCTTTTTCTGCCTTCATGTTATTTCGGCAGGTAAACCTGCTTCGTGTTAATGTTTATTTTTATTTTTTCGGAAGTTTGTAACCTATTTGTGTTCTTGGTGATGGGTTTTCTTGTTTCTCCATTAATTCATCGAGATAATTAAATACCAGTTCAATATTTTTATCCTGGTTCTCAAGTTTCTTTTTTATTGTTTCAATATCCAGTTTTAATGTTAGTGTGTCCATTAGCATGGATCGCATTTTAATAAAAACCCTCATGATCTGGTTGCTTATCAAAATTGCACGCTCACTGTTCAAAACGCCTGATAATTGGGCAACTCCTGTTTCTGTAAATGCAAAAGGAGGATAGCGCAAACCCATCTTATCAGATTTGGAGGTGCCAATTTGGCTCCTCCAAAGTAGGAGTTCTTTCTCCGTCAGTTCAAACATAAAATCTTTCGGAAACCTTAATATATTTGGTTCTACTACCATTTTAGTGGGTAAATTATTTTTGTAGTGTCCAATGTACACTTCTTAAGAAAAGTCAGAAGACCGAAGATGGAAGTTTTTTCATTAATACAAAAGCAAACCAATCTAATATTTATACCGGATTGTGCATGTTGAGATACTGTATTCGAGAAGCAATTTTCTTCCGACTTCC
>VAPG01020096.1_pt1 | contig 25320 bp, 17 predicted proteins | sample 3393851 | NCBI WGS metagenome assembly VAPG01 (sample SAMN08290438, study PRJNA428436) | hydrothermal vent metagenome | isolation source: Deep-sea hydrothermal vent chimney | place: Atlantic Ocean: South-mid Altantic Ridge | depth 2194 m m
ACAATATCCGGTTTTTCTTTTTTGGCAGCAGCAATACCTTCTTCTACGGTGGTAAATCCCGGATTATCTATGATTTCATATCCTGCACAGCCAAAGAAATTCTCCGCAAACTGTGCCCGTGCCCGGCGCATAGCCATATCGCCCAGAGTAAACAGCCATACTCGTGGCCGGTGGTGCATTTGGGCAAAGCGGTCAGTGTCATAACGCAGTTTTTCATAAGCTGCCGCAGCTCTGTAAATACGCAGAGGCCTTACTGCGCCGGCCTGCGGGACTTCTTCCGGTTCAAAAACATTGGAATTTAATACTTTATCCAAATGTTCGGTAATATTTGGAAACTGGTTGACTCCCAAAATGGAAACCTTCCGACGGGCAATACCGGTATCCTTTTTTTGTGCTTCTTTTTCAATCTGGTTCTGAATAAAACCTTTTTTAAAGGCTTCGGGGTAACCGCCGAAGTCATCGGTTTTCAGAAACAGCTCCCAGCTTTTTTCGATAAGGTTGGCTGTTAAATTTTCGATGTAATAAGAACCGGCTGCCGGGTCAGTAACTTTGTCAAAATAAGATTCTTCCTTTAAAATCAGCTGCTGGTTACGGGCAATTCTGTTGGCCATTTCCGTTGGCGTTTCGTAAGCCAAATCAAACGGCAACACGGTAATCATATCGGCTCCGCCGAGAATGGCAGACATGGTTTCGGTGGTGGTGCGCAGCATGTTCACATAAGGGTCGTAAACGGTTTTGTTGCGGAAAGCGCTTTCTGCCTGAACAGAGGCAGCTGCGTTTTCTTCCTTCACACCGTAGGCTTTCAGTATTTGTGCCCACAGGTAACGGAATGCCCTGAATTTGGCAATTTCCATAAAATAATTAGAGCCGACAGCAAGGCTAAACTGCATTCGTCCGGCCACCTCATCGGCAGAAAACCCCTCATTAGTAAGTAACTGCATATAAAAACTTCCCGCGGCCAGCGTAAAAGCCATTTCGCTCACCGTGGTGCCTCCGGCATTGTGAAAAATAGTACCGTCCACTGTGATGACACGAAAAGCCGAAAGGCCGGAAGCCGCTTTCATGCTTTGCGAGAGCAAAGCAAAAGGTTTCTCATCCTGAAACTGCCCGTGCAGTGTAAAATAAGCCAGCGGGTCGTTGTGTACCGAGCCGGTTATCTTTTCAGGATTCCATCCGTTTTTTCGGACAAGCTTTTGGAGGTTTTGTAATAAACCGACCGGAGAGGCAACTTTAAAATGAAGCATGGTCTTTTCGCCGTCGATGTATTGAAGCAGCTTTTCCAGTGCTTTGTCGTCCGGCGTAAGATGTTCGCCAAAATCAAAAGTCAGGGAGTCAGCACCGTTTTCCAGTACTGTTCGTGCTTTTTCCCCAGCTTCCGATGGGCCTTTTATTTTGAAAATCTGGTTCACACGCCATTTGTTTCTACCGGCATTTTTTCCACGGACAAACGGAAATTTCCCGGGTAACGGTTGCAGATATTTCAGTGAAGCGATATGCTCCTGCTGATAAAACGGTTGAACATCAAAACCCTCGTCGGTGTGCCAGATGAGCTTTTTATCGTAGTTGGCACCTTTGAGGTCTTGTATGATTTTTTCCTTCCATTCGGCAGGAGTTACCGGATTGAATTCATCAAACAAACGTTGTTTTTCCATGGGCTGTGACCTTCTTGTTTCTAAAAGCAAAAATAATATAAAAGCAACTGCGAAAAGCGGAGGTGTTATAAAGTTCACAGTTTTAGGAAAGGGAAATTTGGGGGTGGCAGATTGCTTCGCGCCGGCACACTATAACGGAAAGCCCGTGATGGCCTCGCGCGTTGGCCCGCCCAAAAAAACCGGATAAATTTTAAAGTCCGGATGGAAGCCTGAACTATCTTGAGAATTTCCTTCGCTATAGCTACGGCGGTTAAACGAAGAATTTCAGCAGAAACAGTGCTGCCAGAATATACATGACCAAACTAATTTCTTTGTGTTTTCCGCTGAATGCTTTCAAAATAACGTAGGAAATCATGCCAAAAGCGATACCCTCGGCAATGCTGTAAGTGAAAGGCATCATCACCATGGTGAGAAAAGCGGGAATGCTCTCGGTGTAATCGGCAAAATGGATATTTTTGACCGGTTCCATCATAAAAGTGCCCACGAGAATAAGAACGGGCGCGGTAGCTGAAGCGGGAACCATCAAAAACAGCGGCGCAAGGAAAAGCGAAAGGATAAACAAAATGGCCACAATGAGCGTGGTGAGACCCGTGCGCCCGCCTTCTGCTACGCCGGCAGCGCTCTCTACATAAGCGGTAACAGCTGAGGTTCCGAGCATTGCACCCACTGTGGTTCCGATGGCATCGGCCAGCAAAGCCCGGTTGACATACGGAAAACGCCCTTTTTCGTCCAGCATTTTGGCCTGTGAAGCCACGCCGACCAACGTCCCGATAGTGTCGAACAAATCCACAAACAGAAAGGTGAACAAAACGATGGCCATGTCTGTCGTGAAAACATGGGTCCATTCAAATTTTAAAAAGGTGGGAGCCATGGAAGGCGGCGTTTGTATCAGTGCAGTTTGCGGCAGGGAAGCATCGCCCATAAAAAGTGCCAGCACGGTGGATGAAAAAATGCCGATAAGCAGGGCGCCTTTTACCCGGAGGGCAAGAAGTACGCCCGAAATTACCAGCCCGAAAAAACAAATGAGCGCCGACGGACTTCCGAGGTTTCCCAAAGTGACCAACGTGCTTTTATCGTGTACAATAATGCCTGCTCCCTGAAGTCCGATAAAAGCAATAAACAGTCCTATCCCCACCGAGATAGCATGTTTCAGACTCAGCGGAATGGCATCCACAATAAGCTCGCGAACGTTAAGCAGCGTCAGCAGGATAAACAAAATGCCTTCGAGAAAAACAGCTGTCAATGCAAACTGCCAGCTGTAGCCCATGGCCATCACTACGGTGAAAGCAAAAAAGACATTCAGTCCCATGCCCGGCGCCATGGCAATGGGCGATTTGGCATAAAAGGCCATGATGAGCGTGGCGATGATAGACGAAACAGCAGTAGCAGTGAACACAGCGTTCACATCCATTCCTGATTTGCCGAGGATGGTCGGATTTACCACCAAAATGTAAGCCATGGTCAGAAAGGTGGTTGCTCCGGCAATGATTTCCGTCCGGATGTTGGTATTGTTGGCACGTAAATGAAAGTATTTCTCTATCATAATGATTGGGTTGAGGATGACTACAATAGAATGGGGAGTAACATAATTTTTTTATTTCTGTCTATTTAGGGGTGGGAGTTCACCAAAATTATCTATATATTCCGACAGACAATTAGATTCATCATCTCTGGAATTTTCTGTTAATATTACCCCTAAATTTAGCCCCCAAATGGGGTATTTAGCCCTTATTTTTTTGTATCTCTCACCGGCTTCATGCTGTTCTGAAGTACCGTTCAGTGCATTTATCAATCCGCCGATTCTTTCGTGATTTTCCGTCAGAGCTCCTTTGCCGATATATAAAATACCTTCACAGTCAGATTTAAGCACCCTTGCAACAGGCTTTTCTGAAAAAAGAATGTAAATACAATTCTTAATATTTTGTTGGTTTAAAAAATATTGACGCCATTTGGCTAACTCCTTGTAAAAAGTATCGTGTTCTGTTGTAAAAATAATATCAAAATTTGGTAACATTTTGCCTCCTCTTTAATTTGTAAACAAAGATATAAAATTTGTTTTCAATGATTTACAAAACTGTTAAATGCTGATTTTACTATCTTTAACCACCGCACATTTGCCATGCATACCTTATTACAAAAGTGCGCTACTTTGCAAAAGAAATAAAAGGGAAACCCTATTTCCGGTTTTCAACTTCTTCGGGAAAAAGCCTTTACCTACGCCGGTTCCCTTCTCATCCTGGCCCATATCCACACGAGGAAACTGGTGGCAGCAAGCAAAATCACGAAGCCAATGAACAGCATGAGATAGTCCAGCCTTTTTTGAAAAAGGACAGCAAAATTTCCTGCCAGGATCATAAAAATTACATAAAAAGCAGTAACATTCCTGCCGATAAACTCAAAATAATCTGTGAGTTTATTATCCACTCTGGCAACGATGGCGTTGGCGCTCAAAAGCCACCAAAACAGGTAGTTGACACAAAATAGAAAGAATAGAATACCGTGATGATAAAACAGGGTGCTGTTTATGGAAACGTGGTAACCGAAAGGCAGACTGAGAATCAGCAAAAGTCCGGATAGCGAACCCAGGATAATTTTTATTGTACGGCTGTGTTTAAACTGGTCGGCAACGAAAAATTTCTTGAAAAGATAAAAAGTATAACCGGCCAGCACATAAGCAAACCAAGGGACGAAAGGAAACTGTGCGCTGGGATATTTTCCATAGAAAAAAGGAAGAATAACCGAACCAGGCATCCATTTTTCCACCGGCGGAATAACATACTGCAACAGCAGGAAAACAATGATCAATGCCAAATAAGCCAGCACGTGGCCACGCAGAATTTTTATCAGAATGGCCATGGCAACAAGACTTATACCGGCAAGTATCAGGATGTCGGTTCCAAAAACAATATGCCACACGTCGGCATTGGTTTTTCCGGAAAAGATATCAAACAGTGTGTAAGCATTTCGTGCAACATTCAGCAGGATGCCCAACCCTATCAACTTTAGTCCACGTATAATGTCGTAGCGGAGCGTATGTTGCTGATGAGCAATATAATAACCCATTATGGCCAGAAACACGGGCGCTGCTGGCGGACCGCCGATAAAAAGCGAAATCTTTCCCAACAGTCCGTTTAGAATAGAAGTTTGTGAGAAATACTCAACCAAAACAAGCTGCACCATGGCGATAAGTGCCATTCCTTTCAAAAAATCTGCTGTTCTGCTTCTTCCTGTGTTCATGGTGAAATTTTTATCAAAAATAGGAAATCCGTTTGTTTCCAGTCATGCTGATTCAATTTTTTGAAGATTCCGGTAACAGAATGAGTGTTTTCCCTTTCTTTATCTCTTTACGAAGCATGATTTGTGTCCGGTATTTACCGTGTACAAACATTTTGGCCTGGTCGGCATAGTGCGGGCTGAAAACATTCCCGGACTGGCCTGTAGGGATAATGGAAAGGGCGTGATCGGTATTGGAAAAGTCTATAAGGAAACGGAGCGCAGGCCCTGAAGTCACCGGATAAACCCCATGTTTATTATAAACAAACCCCTCTTTATCAACTACTTCATTACTCCCGGACATGGCAAAAGGCCCCACATTAAAGAGCTTATCGAATGGCGCTTTTCGTCCAATGGGATGCACATTGGTAAGCTGATGCACTCTACCCCATTTCCATGTTGACATATCCGTTCCCATATTGTCTTTAAGCGCAACGGTAGTTTCCGAAAAGGCTTTTTTGAAGATATCGGTACGGGTTTCGATGGCTTTGGTATTCACATTATCCCACCACACGGAATTTTTGTCGGTGAGCAGGTGCTCAATAGAACCACGAAACATATAAGAACCCATCAATTTTCTGAAATCTTTTTGGCCTACTTCATCCAGCATGGCATCGCGCAAGACAAAGTAAAGCAGTTGAGTATATATTACAGCACCGGTGCTGGCAGTATCATAATTTCCATCCCAGTTTTGCAAAGCGGTTACAATTTTGGGATCTCCTTTGAAACTACCCATATTATTCAAAATGAGTTTTACGAGACGTAAATCCCTGTTGGAATGAACGTCAAGTTGGATACTTTCCATCTCTTTGATTGTCCATTTGGGTTTTGAGAGCAACAATGCTTTCACACGGGCAGCCCGATAGCCATGAAAATAATAACCTGGATAAACAATACCATCAACCGGTGCCGGCGCATTGTTGGAGGTATTTAGAATTCCGCCGGGAGGGTTCTCCGACTGTGGGTTTTTTTCAAATGGATAAAAGCCCTGAATATCTGCTTTTCCACTCGCTCCATCCATGATGAGGCGCGGATTTATGCCTGCCGGATGAATGGGGATTTTTCCCGAACCCCAGATGGCAATATTGCCATCCTTATCACCGTAAGCTATATATAACCCCACAATATCGACCAAAGAGACGCCCTTTTTAAAACTTTTCATGTCGGTGGCATTATCCATTTGGTAAAGCGCCTCCATAGAAGTGGTTTTCAAATACATGGGAGCCCACCAAAGGCTCACCGGCACCTTTGGTTTTTCCGTAATGTTTTGAATAACCGGGTTAAGCAAAGGTCCGTGGATAGTATAACGAATAGTAAAAGGTACCTCTTTTCCGCCTTTTACTTTAATAGTTTCATGGGTAACCGTATAGTTCAGCCATTTACCGGCATGTTTGTATTGGTCGGGATTATCAGGATTCTGTTGTTCGGCATATAAATCCATGTTGTCGAATGGGAAAATGGTCAGTCCCCAGCCGTAATGGTTGTTGTGTCCCACCAGGGCAAATGGAATACCTGCAAGATAGTAGCCGTAAAGATTAAAGCCGGGATATTGGATATAAGCTTCGTACCATACTGACGGTTGTGAATATTTTATATGGGTATCATTGGCGAGAAGCACTTCTCCCGACTTTGAATGTTCTTTGCTGACCACCCAGTTGTTGGAGCCTTCCCAAATGGGAATGGGAACCAGTTTTTGTATCGTTTGTATGTTATTGAAAAGGGCAGCCAGCTGCGTACTCTTTTGTGCATTTCCCATGTTGGCGATGGAAGCCGAATCAACATCCATATCCTTCAAATAGGCATTGCCATATTTTTCATAAATCCGGTACATCAACGGATCATCTGTTAAGGCTGACGTAAAAGTCAGCGACATATAATTCATGATACCGAACACGTCCTGTACAGTAAATTTTTCCGGTTTGAAGTCCATGAGTGTAAATTCGATGGGAAGATCCCCTCTTTTAATAAAAGCATTTATCCCCTCAACATAAGCCTGTACCTCATTTTTTACCGGCTTATCTGCCTCTTTCATAAAACGTTTGGCACTGCGCTCGGCCATTTTGTTCAGGGTGAGTACCCGCATATATTTGTCGGTTTTCACGAGGTCTTTTCCTAAAATTTCCGCCAGCCGGCCTTCCACAACGCGCCGTATCATCACCATTTGGAAAAGTCTGTCCTGAGCATGGACATAGCCAAATGTAAAATAAGCATCCTTTGCATTTTGTGCATAGATGTGAGGAACACCGTAAGCATCATATACCACGGTAGTTTTGTCTTTCAGCCCTTGCAAGTGTAATTTTCCGGAATAGTCTGGTGCGGTGCTTTTCAACCAAAAATAAACAGCAGCCGCCAACACGATAATCACAAGTGCTGCGATGAGTAAGATCCTTTTGAAGATTTTCATTTTTCTATCTTTATTAGAGTTCTGTGTTTCAGATGTTATTGGATTTCAAATGTACACTAAAATTACGAAATGAAAAAAGTACGGGACAGAATTTCTGATATTCTTTATCTCACACTGCCGGACGAGTTTTTATATTTTTGTTATTTTCAGGATGGTATCCCTAACCTGACTTATTCAAATTTCTTTAAATGAATACATATCATAAGGTTACAAATATCCCTCCTTTTTTTCAGGTAAACGAGCCCCCTTTCCCACTGAAAGCAGGAAAAGTAAATGATATGTTTACCCGGCTATACCAGCTGTTTTTGGAAAAGTTTATCTAAGTTTGCTTTTTCATTTTAGTTAGTTTCAGCAAGAAAACTACCTGTTTTTGAAATGCTTGCCAGAAAACGTCAAGTTCAAGGCTTGCGAAGCTTTGAGTGTTAGGGGTTTACTAATGTAAATGACTAATACTCAAAGCGAGCGTAACGAAGAAATTGACGTTTTCTGGCAAGCACTAGTTATGACCTTAAATAAAAATAACATGAGGAGATTTATTTCTATGGTGGCACTTTTTGTTTTTGCCACACAATTTACCCTATACGCACAGCAACAGCAAAAAATGATGACGGCAACGGATGCCTCCTGGCTGAATCCGGCGCTGTTTCCCAAACGGGTTCCGCAACTGCAATGGATGGGAAAATCAGACAATTATGTATTCGCCAAAAAGAACGCTCTCTATAAAGCAGATGCTGCCCATGGGAAAGTGGTTCAGCTTTTCGACAAAGCCACGCTGAACAGCGATTTATCCAAATCAGGCATAGATACGATAAGCCGGTTGCCACGATTTACTTTTTTTGCACCATATCAGGCCGGGTTTTCATATAACCATCGGTACTACATTTATGATTTTCAGAAGCACAGTATCAAAAAAGTAAACCAGGTTCCGGATACGGCCAAAAATATTGCTTTTGAGAACAAGACCGAGCGTGTTGCTTTTACAATAAAAAATAACCTTTATATGGCCGAAAACGGCAAAGTGATACAGGTTACCCACGACAAAAATCCGGATTATGTGAACGGCCAGATTGTTTCGCGCAACGAATTTGGTATTGACAAAGGCATTTTCTGGTCGCCAGGTGGTGGTCAGCTTGCGTTTTATCACAAAGATCAATCGCGGGTATTCAATTATCCTCTGGTGGACATCAACCATCGTATTGCCAAAGTAAAATACATAAAATATCCTATGGCCGGCACCCCGAGCGAGTATGTCAGTCTGGGTATTTACAACATAAAAACAGGCAAAACAATTTTTCTGAAAACAGATCCCAAATCGGAACAGTACCTCACCGCCGTCACCTGGGGGCCTGCCGGAAAATATATCTACACAGCTATTCTGAACCGCGGGCAAAACCACATGTGGATGAACAAGTACGATGCTTCCACGGGAGCTTTTGTGAAGACCTTATTTGAAGAAACCAATCCGAAATATGTAGAGCCGCTGTTTCCGTTGTATTTCAACCCGTTCAACCCGAATGAGTTTATCTGGAACAGTCGTCGCGATGGCTGGAACCATCTTTACCTATACAATACCGACGGTAAATTACTGAAGCAGCTTACCAAAGGAAAATGGGAAGTGACGCATGTGCTGGGCTATTTTAAGAAGAACAAGGTCTATTTTGTTGCTACCAAAGAGAGTCCGCTGCAACAAAATCTCTATTCGGTGAACATGCGCAACGGGAAGGTCGTGCGGCTGAGTCCCGACCACGGAACCCACAGCGCCATGGTGAGCAAAGACGGAAAATATCTGCTGGATGTGTTTAGCAGTACGGATATTAGCCGTGCTTATAAGCTGCTGAACGACCGTGGAAATGTGGTTCGTACCATCCAACAGGACAAAGATCCGCTGGCCGGTTACAAGCTGGGGAAAATGTCCATCTTCACGCTGAAATCTAAAATTGATGGTGCTCCCCTTTATTGCCGGATGATCAAGCCGGTAAATTTCGACAGCACCAAAAAATATCCGGTAATTGTATATGTTTACGGAGGCCCGCATGTACAGCTGATTACCGACAGCTGGCTTGGAGGGGCAGGATTTATGTTGAATTATCTCGCCGAAAACGGTTATCTTATTTTTACGTTGGACAACCACGGTTCCGAAAATCGTGGGCGTGATTTTGAACAGGTTATCTTCCGGCACCTCGGAACCAACGAAATAAAAGACCAAATGGTGGGCGTTGATTATTTAAAATCGTTGCCTTATGTGGATTCTACCCGCCTTGGCGTTGATGGATGGAGTTTCGGTGGTTTTATGACCACTTCGCTAATGTTGCGTGAGCCTGGAGTTTTTAAAGTAGCGGTAGCCGGTGGTCCGGTCATCGACTGGAAATATTATGAAGTGATGTACGGCGAACGTTATATGGATACGCCACAGGAAAATCCGGAAGGTTACAAAGAAGCCAGCCTGCTGAATTATGTACACAACCTGAAAGGGCATTTACTCCTGATTCACGGAACCATGGATCCGGTGGTGATGTGGCAAAACGGCTTGCTATTTTTGCAAAAAGCCATTCAGGAAGACAAGCTGATGGATTATTTTGTTTATCCCGGACAGAAGCACGGAATCAGGGGCAGAGACCGGTTGCAGCTGACACGAAAGATTAAGTCTTATTTCGATGATTGGTTGTGATTCATAAAAAAAGCCTCCCGGCCGGGAGGCTTTTTTTATACTATAAGCCAGTATTGGTATTATTCGGCTTTTGATTTAATGAAGTTGTAAAACAGCCGCACGCCTACGCCGGTACCCCCTTCACCGCGATAGCTACCTCTTTTGTCGAGGAATGCGGGAGCGGCAATGTCAAGGTGGATATATGGATAGTCGGTAAAATGCTCAAGGAATTTTCCTGCGGTGATGGCCCCGGCTTCCACTCCGCCGATATTTTTCAGGTCGGCAATTTTCGATTTCAGCGATTCTTTATACTCATCCCAAAAAGGAAATTCGATAATACGCTCATGAGACAGGGAGCCGATACGTTTGAGGTATTCAAAATCGTCATCGGCCTTGGCTTCCATACCGACAATGGCCTGTGGGCCAATGGCATGGGCAGCAGCACCGGTAAGCGTGGCAATATCTATCACCAGCTCGGGATTATACTCTTTGGCATAACTTAAGGCATCAGCAAGAATCATGCGGCCTTCAGCATCGGTGTTCAGTACCTCCACGGTAGTGCCGTCGTGCATGGTAATCACGTCGCCAGGGGTATATGCATTGCCATCGGGACGGTTGTCGGTAGCGGGTACCAATCCAATCACATACATTGGTAGTTTGGCTTTTGCAATAGCATACATAGCTCCGGCTACGGCAGCACCACCGGCCATATCACATTTCATGGTGTCCATAGAGCTGGTAGGTTTCAGACTCAGTCCGCCAGTATCGTAAACTACCCCCTTCCCAACAAAGATATAAGGCTTTTTATTTTTGGCATTTTTAGGTTTCCATTCCATAATTGTGAATGTTGGTGGATCAATACTTCCACGGTTCACTGCGAGCAGTCCGCCCATTTTCAAACTTTCCAGTTTCTTTTTGTTAAAGACTTCCACTTTCGTATTAGTTTCTTTTCCAAGAGCCTGCATTTCTTCAGCAAATTTTGTGGCATTCAGATAAGCTACCGGTTCGTTCACAAAATCGCGGGCAATAAAAACGGCATTCGTCAGAATACGAATCTCTTCCATCTCTTCTTCTGTGATACCGTTATCATAAATATCCACCTGCTCCAGTGTGTTGTCTTTCTTTTTGTCTTTTTTCTTATATTTGCTGAAGGAGTAGTTTCCGAGCAAAAGGCCTTCCGTAAAAGCCAGTACCTCTTCTTTGTCTGCGTTGACGTTGAACACGACAGTGCGTTCAACACGCGCCTTATTTAGCTGTAGCTGAGTTTCATCACCCCGCATACGATAGGCTTCTTTACGCATGGAACGTGTTCCGATAGTCTCACCGAAAACAACGATCAGTACATTTTTGTACCGGTTGATACTCGCAACATTATGGTTGCTACGATGTTGTCTTTTAATATAATTCATTTCATCTTCGGTAAAACCGAGATTAGCAAGATCTTTGCCATCTTTCACCAGGAAAATGGTGTCGGCTGCGGTTGGCTTCCGTAGTGCCTTTTTTAGTAATGTGTTCATATTTCTATTGTTTTTGGTTGATAATTATAAATTTCCTATTGATTTTTCCTTTTGTTGAACCACGAGAAACTCCTTAATCTTTTCCAGGGCTTTAAAGGTAGCTCCCGATTGTTGCTTCACGTATTCGGCTGCTGATTTCGAAGCCTGCTGATATTTCTCCGTATCATGCAAGAGTGAATCAACTGTTTGGCGAAAACCTTTTTTGTCGCTAATGGTAAAACCGCCTCCGTTTTCCAGCAGATCGCGGGCTTCGCGAAAACGTTGGTAGTTGGGTCCAAAGATTACCGGAAGTCCATAAACCGCTGCTTCCGGAAGGTTATGGATGCCCACGCCAAAGCCGCCGCCTACATAAGCCAGCCTGCCAAATCGATACAAATGCGAGAGTAATCCTAAGGTGTTGATTATCAATACGCGAGAGTTGTCCGGAACACTTCCGGTAATTTCAGAATACAAAACAGGATTAAAATCTTTGAATTTATTTTGGATTTCAGCGATATGTTCTGCATCGATTTTGTGTGGTGCAAGAATCACTTTCACCCCTTTTTCATGTGTAAGATAGTCTTTTATAATATCTTCATCGGGAGGCCAGGTGCTGCCACAAACGAACAAATTGGTATCGCTGGCAAAGTTTTCAATTTCAGGAAGAGAAACAGGCTCTTTCGACACCCTCAGCACACGGTCGAAGCGGGTATCCCCGCCTACCTGGTTATGAAAGATATGAATACTGTTCAGAAGTGCTGAGGAGGTTTCATCCTGTACCTGAAACCAGGTTACCTTTTGCAGTTGATTTCTAAACCATTTGGCACCATAGCGGAAAAAATACTGGTTTTGGCGGAAAATAGCCGAAATAAAAAAAAGCGGAATTTTATTTTTTGAAAGTTCTTTTATGTAATTGTACCAATATTCATACTTGATGAAAACAACCAGCTTAGGCTTGAAAATGCGGATAAAGCGCCGTGCATTTTTTGGTTTATCAATGGGGAGGTAGAAAATATAATCAGCTCCCGGATAATTTTTTCTCAGTTCGTAACCGGAAGGCGAAAAGAATGTTAGCAAAATTTTATAATCAGGAAAATTCTCTCTGAAAGCCTCCATAACAGGACGCCCCTGCTCAAACTCGCCAAGGCTGGCACAATGAAACCAGACAATATCTTCATTCTCCCCAACAGCTTTTTCCATCAGCGAAAACCCTTTTTTTCGCCCATCCATCCATTGTCGGGCCTGCCGGTTAAAAGGAGCTGCTATCCTTATAAAAAAGGCATAGCCATAAATAAAAAAATTATAAATTCCTCTCATGTCTGCCGTTATAAATACCTGAAATTTGTATCTTTTCCTTTAATTTTGCAAATATAATAATAATAATATTTGTTTCAACGCAAAAAGATAACGTATTCTTCCTGAAATTATTTGTTTAAATTTACTTTTTTTTAAAGAGATTAAATTTTTATCGGATATGAAACAGAAAAAGAACTATCTCTATATCATCGGAGCCTTGATTTTCATCATGCTTATCTGGTATTTTTCCAAGCCACCGGATACCGGTAAGCAGGTGATAAAAGTAGCTGTCAAATCTGGAAAATTTGTCATTAGTGTCACCACCACCGGTGAGCTGGAAGCACGAAGCAATGAAAAAATTCAAGGACCCAACCCGACTGCTCTGCGTAATGCCCGTATCTGGCAATACCGTATTGAAAAGATTGTCCCCGATGGCACTGTGGTGGATTCAGGACAATGGGTGGCCAACCTGGATCGTTCAGATCTGGAAAATAAAATTAAAGATCAGGAACTGGAAGTTGAGAAGTTAAACACGCAATACACAAAGACACAGCTGGATACTGCAATGACTTTGCGCAATGCCCGTGATGAGCTCATCAATTTGAAATATTCGCTGGAAGATAAGCAGATTGTTGTGGATCAGTCTATTTACGAACCGCCTGCCACACGGCGACAGGTGAAACTGGAGCTCCAGAAGGCAGAGCGTACCTACAAACAAACCGAAGATAACTATGTGTTGAAAAGCGAAAAGGCCAAAGCCATTATGAAAGAGGTGGAAGCAGGGCTAACCAAGGCCAACAGGAAGTTTAATGAGCTGAAGAAACTCAAGAGTGAGTTTGTGGTGTATGCTCCCAAAGCCGGAATGGTCATTTACAAAAGGAGCTGGGACGGCAAAAAGCAAGGCGTGGGCGCACAGATTTCGACCTGGAATAATGTGGTGGCCATTTTGCCGGATCTAAGTGCGATGAACAGCCGCACATACGTGAATGAAATAGATATCAGCAAAGTGAGAAAAGGCCAAAAAGCTATTGTGAGTACGGATGCTTTTCCGGACAAGAAATTTTCAGGTGTGGTAACTGATGTGGCCAATATGGGGCAGCAAATGAAAAATTCCAATGCCAAAGTCTTTGAAGTGACCATACAGCTTGCCGGGCATGACTCGGTATTGCGTCCTTCCATGACTACCAAAAACCAGATCATTGCAGAGACCATTGATTCTGTATTGTTTGTGCCCATCGAATGTGTCCACAACAACGATTCCCTCAGCTTTGTGTTCATGGATCACCGGAAGCAGCAGGTCAGAACCGGAAAAAGTAACGATGAGGATATTGTGATTCGTGCCGGACTAAAAAAGAATGAAAATGTCTATCTGTATCCACCCAAAGGTGCAGAAGGGTGGAGGTTGCGTTTGTTGCACAGGGGAAAATAAGGCGGTGGTGGATTTTTTTAGCACTACTCAACTTTTAGGCTATATTTGTAACGTAATCAATTTATTAACTATTTTTAAAACCTGGTCTTGTTATGAAGAAATTTATACTTTCCCTGTTTGTTGTTTCGTTTTTTGCGGGAATGCAGCTAGAAGCGCAGCAATTTGTGATTTTGAAAGCTGGAAAAACAACACAAATCAATGGTATTTCGGTGAGTTATATTGCTGCCTTACGGAAATCCAAAAAAGGAGAAGACTATTACAGGGCTACGGTTTCCATAACCAACAACGGGGGAACTTATCAGCAAATTTTTTCTGAGGCTTCCAAAGTTTTTACCAAAATAGGCCATGACCCTCTGGCTTATTTTCAGTTTGTCAATGCCACCGGAAGAGGGTTTTCAGCTGTCTCCGGAAAGCTTTATGCCAGTCCGCTGACTATAATGGTTCCGTACAAAAGCAAGAAATGTCCACCACCTACCGACAGCAAAGAAGACCCATACAACCATTTCATCGAGACCTATTACATAGGGATGCAGTTTCCAAATGGCACTACTATTTCGAAATCTTTTAATATCCGGGTTCCGGAGGGTGCTCTTCCTGTTGTTCGCGTGATGATACACTAAAAATGGATCTTAAGAAACAAAAAAACAGCCTTTCGGGATTTTCATACCGAAAGGCTGTTTAGGGCAGTAGAATGTAAAGCCTGCTACCGATAAAATTACAGTTTAACCTATTTTGTTCCGGTGGCGACTGTGGTGGCAGTTGCTTCCACCCGGTTAGGTTGTGGAATAGCTTTGTGGATAGTCATTTCGTCAATCAGGCGGGTGTCGCCGGCATATTTATCAATGACAAATAAAATGTAACGAATGTCCACGACAATGGTACGTTGCAATTTAGGAATATAGGCAATATCGCCACTCATGGCTTCCCAGTTGCCGTCAAATGCCAGCCCAATCAACTCACCTTTGCCATTGATAACGGGACTTCCGGAGTTGCCACCGGTTATATCATTCGTGGTCAGAAAATCAACGTCCTGTTCTCCATTCTGACCATAAGGACCGTAATCTTTGGTTTTGTAAAGTTCTTTCAGCTTTTTAGGAACAATGAATTCCGGGTTTTTGGGATTTTCTTTTTGCATTACGCCATAGAGATGAGACTGGAACAAATAGTGTACAGCATCTCTTGGGTAATAGCCTTCCACTTTACCATAACTGTAACGTAAAGTTGAGTTAGCATCAGGATAAAAGACTTTGTTGGGTTCCATTTGCATTATCCCCTCCATAAACAGTCTTTTGCCTTCGGCTAACTTTCCGGTGGCAGCACGATAGCCCGATGAGGCAGCCATCAACTTGGCCATGTAAGCTTGTGAGAGGATGAAAGCCGGGTCCTTTTCTATCTGTTTCAACGAAGGATTGGCCAGGAAAGCCCTGGTTTTGGCTTCGGTACTGAAATGTGATTTCTCAAATACATATTTGGCAAAAGCATCAAAGTTATTTTTAAACTTTTTTGCCATTTTATCAAGATACGCCGGATGAAGATTTTCCGGCACTTTATCAAAATATATTTTCGTCATTGCCGCAAAGACATCCCTGTCGGTAGCCATATCGTAGTCTTTGTACATCTTTTGGAGCTTACCGGTAAGGGTGGCGGCCATTTTTTTCATTCGCTCCAGCTTTTTGGCTTTTTGTGCTTTGTCTTTTGTCTCTTTGATCTGTTTAAGGATTCCTTCCATGCTGCTTAACTTCTGTGCAAAGCTCAGCAATTCGGCACCCTGAGCACCGGCAATGCTGGCGTAAATCAAAGGTTCGATGGTTTTCGATTCGGAAGCAAAAGCATCGTTCATATCTTTCAACGCTTCGCCGTATTTGGCCTGGCGTTTAGGATTCTCGCTCACCCATTTGGCGAAAGTTTCATCAAAAGCTTTTTTCTTAGCAATGACATGTTGTTTTCTGACACCTCTCATCTGGCCGATGAAATATTTCCAGCTGTTGGCAATCATGGCATAATTGGAAGCATATTTAAGCTGTACTGCCGGACTGGCATTCATGTGTTTTTTCCACACTTCCAGTTTTTTACCGAAAGCCTCAACCAAAGGCGGAAAATAATGTTCCATTCTGAATTCCAGTTCGGGAGCGGTCATGTAACGGTTGGTTCTTCCCGGGAAACCCCATACCATGGCAAAATCACCTTCTTTGATACCATCAAGTGAAATAGGCAGATGGTATTTTGGTTTCAATGGTATGTTCTTTATAGAATACGTTGCAGGAGAGCCATCGGGAGCCGTGTAGATGCGGAAAACGGTGAAGTCACCGGTTTGGCGAGGCCACATCCAGTTGTCGGTATCACCACCAAATTTTCCGATAGAAGAAGGTGGAGCACCAACCAAACGGACATCACGGTAAACGATATAGACGAGCATATAATATTTGTTACCGGCGAAATATGGTTTGATAACCACATTGTACTTACTACTATCCGCATTGGCTTTTTTCAGCCGGCTGATGATGGGACGGACAACGGAAGCGCGTTGCTGCTCAGTCATGGTGTCAGAAAGATAGGGCACAATGCTGTCACTCACATCGGCCATACGTACCAAAATGGAAGCCGTAAGCCCTTTGTTGGGCAGCTCTTCCTTTTTGCTCATTGCCCAAAAACCATCTTTCAGGTAGTCGTGCTTCACGGAACTGTGTTCCTGAACGGATTCGAAACCACAATGGTGGTTTGTAAATAGTAATCCCTGGTCGGAAACAATTTCAGAAGTACAGAAAAACCCTTGCGGGTTAGGACTATTGGAAAGGCCGGCAATGGCATCTTTGAGGCTGGAATGGTTTACGCTGTAAATTTGTTCGGGAGTAAGTTTCAACCCCATGCGTTGCATGGCAGCAAAATTCTGTCGCAGCAGCATGGGAATCCACATGCCTTCATGTGCTTTTAACTGAAAACCACTAAAAAAGAGAACGGTTGCCAGCAGATAGGAAAATTTTTTCATGATTATTTTAATTGGTAAGACATTTGTAAAAACCTCTACAAACTTACACAAATTGTTCCGGAAAATAGAACATACTGTGAAGTAAACTGTTGCTATAATTCTCAAAGATCCGGAAGGGGAGGAGTGTTCGTTTTTGGACGGCAATATGTCCAAAACGAACACTCCTCTTTCTTTGTTTACGCCTCCCAGAACCTTCCTTTGTCAAACGGTTGTCAAGCAAGGGTCATTCAATTGCCAAACAGTTGCTGTAAATTATTTCATTTATGAGTCCGGTCTAAAAAGGTGCGATTTTGATTTCATCCACTTTTACCCCTCAATCCCCTAAAGGGGAGATGGCTGAAAATCAGTACTCCCTTTAGGGAAAGGGGTAAATACTGGTTTTCATTTTTTACCTTTCAGTCCCTTTTTAGGCCGGCCTCATTTAAGAATAAAGAACATTAGTGAACTTTGCTAAAGCTGTGACAGGCTGATTTGCGAAGTGGTTCAAATCAAAAGATAAATTTTAATTTCAACATCTCACATCTTACATCCAAAATGGTCTATTTCGGCACTTTTATCTTCATCCCTTTTTTGAGCCCGGAAAGCACCTGAATGTTAATACCATCCGAAAGTCCTGTTTTTATCACCTGCTTTTTAAATACCTGAGGAGCCGTTTCCACTTCCACGTAAGTGGTCGAATCGCCTTCAAAAAGGAGCAGCCCTTCCGGCACAGCCAGTACACTATCGGCACGTTGCAACACAATGTCGGCATTGGCACTGTATCCCGACCGGATAAACTCATTCTTTTTCAGTTTAACATCGGCTTGAATCTCAAACTGTACAGCGCCATTTTCTTCCACACCTTTGGGAGCAATTTTGGTCAGAGCCGCATCAAATTTGGTATTATCGATGGCGCCGATGGTGAGAATTAACGGCATCCCTACCCTGATCTTTCCCACTTCGGTTTCATCTATTTTGCCTTTGAAAATCATGTCGTTCATGTCGGCAACAGTGGCGATGGTTGTTCCGGCGTTGAAGTTGTTGGCTTCGATGACCTGATTACCAATCTCCACCGGAATAGCCAGTACCATCCCCGTGATAGTAGAGCGTACCAGCGTATTTGTGGGCGACCCTTTTTTCTTGATTTGTCCCTCTTTGATAAGCTGCAGGTTTTCTTTTGCTGTTTGCAGTTCTTCCTGGGCAATACTGTATTTGGTTTCCACAGCATCGAAATCAGATTGGGCAATTACGCCTTTCACCAGTAGCTCCTGCTGGCGATCGTAATTGCGTTTGGCCTCGGTCAGATTGATTTTTGCCTGATCCACGCGTGAAACGGCATTGTTCAGGCTTATCATGTTGGGGATAATCCTTATTTTGGCAATTAAATCACCTTTTTTCACCATTTGACCTTCCTGTACATAGATGTCTGAAATAATCCCCGAAACAATCGGTTTTATATCTATTTGTTTCCGCGGCACTACCGAACCTGTTGCTACCGTTTTTTTTATGATATTAGTTACAAATGGTTTTTCGGTTTTGTAAACCACAGGCTTTTCTCTTGACTTTGCCCACAGGTAATACAGGGTGTATCCAAAAACACCCAAAATGATAAAAATTACCAGAATTTTAAAAAATGTTTTCATGTTCAATTGTATTTACTGTTTCTATTTTTAAATTTATTTTATTCATCTTTATTAGTCGAAAAGCTTTCGCTGGCCGGGATTTAAAATCCCTTTTCTCATTAACATTCGGATTACAAATCCGAATGAGTACACAACTTCTCAACTTCACAACTTCTCTTGGTCATCTATGTGGTTATTTGTTGATTGGTATTTGTTTTTTGCATTTTTTTCACTATTCATCTCTCAATGCCTCCACCGGTTTTATACTTACGGCACGTTTGGCCGGGATTAATCCTGCTAAGATTCCGGAAATCACCAACACACCCAAAGCGGTCAGTGCCACATGAAAGTTGACTTCCGGGTGTAAGAAAAACTGAGAGCTGGCGCCGCTTTTCACCATAATTTTATCGATGAGTGAAAGCAGGCTGACACCCACCACCAGCCCCACATAACCGGCTACAGTGGTAAGCGTTACCGATTCAAGAATGATTTGTGAAATAATGTTCATCGGGGTGGCTCCCAAAGCACGTTTGACCCCTATTTCGCGGGTACGCTCTTTCACAATAATAAGCATAATATTTGATACGCCGATAATGCCGGCCAGCAACGTACCGATACCTACTATCCATATCAGGCCGTTGATGCCGGTAAATAAACCTGACATTTTCTTAAACTGTTTCTCCACATTAAAATGGCCGATGGCCTGTGTGTCTTTGGGGTTGATATGGTGGATTTTCTTCATAAGGGCGATCACTTTTGCCTCAGCAACGGAAGCCGGCACATTATCCTGCGATGTAATGGCAAACCAAAAGACCTTGTTTCCATAATTAAAAGTACGCTGCATACTGGAGAAGGGCAGGAAAATACTGCTGTTTTCCCTGTCCGCCCGTCCGCCTTTTTTCTTTGATTTGAAGGTGCCGATAACCTCAAAATAGACCCCTTGTACGCGAATATATTTTCCGATGGGTTTTTCACCTTTTTTAAACAATCCGTTCACCACATCTTTTCCTATCACGGCCACCTTTCGGTATTCGCGCACATCGTTTCGGTTGATAAAACGTCCGGTGAGTATATCCACCGGGTCGATTTTCATAAAATCGGGATAATCGCCATAGATGGTGTAGCCGCCCGATTCTTTTCCCCTTACCACATTACTGGCACCTTGATAGCCGCCTCCCTGAAGCCTTGGCGCCAGCAGTTTCACTTCCGGAACATCTTTTCTGATGGCGACAATATCACTATTGGTAAAACTGTAACCTCTGCCCCTTTTGAAACCCTGATATGGCATAGAAGTGCGTTGTGCCCACATGAAGAAGCTGTTGGTGGCAAAATCGCCAAACCCCTGATAAACGGCATTTTGAAGACCTCTTCCGGAGCCGAGCATGACCACAAGCATAAAGATGCCCCAAAATACGCCAAAAGCAGTGAAAAAGGTCCTTACCGGATTCTTTTTCAAAGCCGTCCAAATCTCCTGCCAGTTGTCTAAATCAAATATCTTCATGGTTGTAATTCGTCATTCGTTCATCTGTCATTCGTCATTTGTCATTAATCATTCGTTTATTCGTCATTCGTCATTATTCATTCATTACTCATCCCGCAGGGCATCAATGGGTTTAATGGAAGCTGCCTTTTTTGCCGGAATAAATCCTGCAATAGCTCCAGCAATCACCAGCAGAGCCATGGCTGTCAGCGCAATGGAAATGTTAGCCTCCGGATTTCTGAAAAAGTCGGATGGCGGCATGTATTTATTCACCAGTTCCAGCAATCCCACACCGGCCATAAGCCCAAGGTAGCCGGCGAGACTGGTAATCACTACCGATTCCAGTAAAATCAATCCGACAATAGATTTCGGTGTGGCGCCGAGTGCTTTGCGGATACCGATTTCTTTGGTACGTTCTTTCACCACAATCATCATAATATTGCTCACCCCCACAATGCCGGCAATGATGGTACCGATGCCGATAATCCAGATAAAAACCCGGATGCCGAGGAATAGGTTCATCACTTTTTTGTATTCGTCGAGGTTGTTTGAAATACGAATAGCACGGCGGTCGGTGGGGTCGAAATGGTGTACTTTTGCAAATTCCGTACGCAGTTCTTTTTCAATATGTTTAGTCTGTTTCAGTGTGGCATTACCCACGGTAAACATAATCTGATTTAGTCGGTTACCGCCGTTAAATACTCTTTGTGCCGTGCTCACCGGGATATAGACTTTTCGCATTTCGCCATTGCCGCCAGCATCTTTAAAAACACCAATTATCTTGAACGGGATATCGCCTACTTTGACATATTTCCCAAGCGGATTTTCACCGTTTTTGAAAAGGTCTTTCCGGACAACGTCACCTATGACCATCACTTTGCTGAAATGCTCCATATCGAGCCGGTTCAGAAATCGTCCGTTGGTGATGTCGGTGTTTTCGATGTATTTGTTCCCGGGGTTCACCGCACGAATGTTGTAGGAACCATAATTGTTTTTATAGCTTATGTTTTTGCTGCCTACATAATAGCGTCCGGAAATATGGTCGATGTGTTTGTCGAGACGTTTGGTGCGTGCGTAGTCGGCGTTGGTAAACCGGATTTTGCGTCCGGCATTGGAGCCTTTGTACGGTTTGGTTGTCTGTCCCTGAAAAACCCACAGACTGTTGGTGGCATTGTCGGCAAACTGGTGCTGTACACCGTTTTGTAGTCCGCGTCCTGAACCAAGCAAAATAATCAGCATAAAAATACCCCAGGCCACACTAAACCCGGTTAAAAACGTACGCAACTTGTTCTTGTTGATGGTACTGAATATCTCCTGCCATTTATCTCTGTCGATAATCATGCCTGTGCCTCTTCTTCCACAAGGGTTTCAAATACTTTCTGTTTGGTTTCCTGACTGTTGGCATCAATTTCAATGCGACCATCTTTCAGGTGTATGATACGGTCGGTTTGTTCGGCAATATCCTGTTCGTGGGTAACAATAATCATGGTGATGCCTTCGCGGTTGATCTGACGCATCAGTTCCATCACTTCCATGGAAGTTTTGGAATCGAGCGAACCGGTTGGCTCGTCGGCGAGGATAACCTTAGGATGTGCAATAAGTGCGCGAGCGATGGCCAGCCGCTGTTTTTGTCCGCCCGAAAGTTCGTTGGGCAGATGCTCTGCCCATGGTTTAAGTCCCATTTTCTCCAGATATTCCAACGCTATTTTGTTACGCTTTTTGCGCGGAACTTTTTGATAATACAACGGTAGTGCCACATTCTCCATGGCATTTTTAAAAGGAATAAGATTGAATGACTGAAAAACGAAACCGAGCATTTTGTTGCGGTAATAAGCTGCCTTCTTTTCACTCAGCCCGGCAATAAGCGTTTTGTCGAGAAAATATTTCCCCTCATCATAGCTGTCGAGAATTCCCAGAATATTCAGCAAAGTGGATTTTCCCGAACCGGAAGATCCCATAATGGAAACCAGCTCTCCTTTTTCGATATGCAAATCAATTCCTTTGAGTACATGGAGTTTGTTTTTCCCCATGCTGTAGCTTTTATGAATGTTTTCGAGCCTTATCATTTTTGATTTTTTCTGTTTTAAAATTAAATTCTTGTTTATCGGTGAGCATGTGGTTGTGGCGGTTTCCGGAGCACAAATCTTTCTGTTTACACCGACGTTTATCTAATGTTAATATCTTTATATTCAGTACTTATCCGCCATAACCAATATGCATTGTTGTTGTTGTGTGCGGTAATTCTTCAATTTACTATGGTCATTGAAATTAATATTCCTAGTCCATCAATAAAAACATTTCCAATTCCATGCCAAATTCCAATTGTTATAAGGTTCTTAAATCGATAGTATAAAAAGGAAAAAAGCAAACCCAAACAGAACATAAAAGCAAAACCTACTAAGTTTGATTTGTAAAAATGAAAATGCTCTGGTCCAAATGTAAAAACAAGATTGCTGACAGTAATCCCTGTCCAAACTCCCCAACGCTTGACTAACTCAGTTTGTAAAATGCCCCTGTAAAGAAATTCCTGATAAAATCCATAAAGAAATTCTCTTAATAATATGATGCTACCAATTGCAAATAATTCAGAATGATTAATTAATATTTCAGTTCTTGAAAAGAAAGTGAATGAAAATATCATTATGACTATTGGTGTAACAATGAAAAGTATCCATTTATTTTTTTTACTCCAATTCTGCCAAGAATAAATCCCAATTTGACTAAGTTTAGTTTTGCCAAATTTTTTAACAGCAATACCTAATAAAAATATTAGGATTATTTGCTGAATTAGGAGCATATAATGATCATTCTCAAAATTTAGTTGATCAATGATAAATGATGAAATCTGTTGAATTGCAATCACCAAAATAAAAATCAATAAAAATTTATTGTTTGGTTTAGTTATACTCATGGGAACTTTTTAATAATTTGCTAATATATTTTCGGAATTATCCTGTAAGTCTTTGCCATATAATTTTTATAAGTCTCACCAAATTGTTTTATCAGGATATTTTCTTCTGTTTTTATCCGGTAGCTTAACGCAAGCAAAAATGGAATAGTAACTACCATTACCGAGAGGATACTGTTCATTGAGATGGAAAGGCCGAAACCAATAAGTAATAATCCGAGATAACTTGGATGCCTGAGGTTTTTATATATCCCGTCAGTCTTCAGATTGTGATTTTTTATAATTGCTACATTAACTGTAAACTCTTTATTTAATTGAATTATTGAAATCCACCGGATAACAATTCCAATCATAAAAACAGTTAATCCAAACAGGGCTATCGAATTATTTAATGTGTTCCATTCCTGGTGATTTGCCGTAAAAAATCCTATTGTCAAACTCAGCGGTATTGTAATCCAAAATAATACTAAGGATTTTTTGTCGTTTTTTGTTTTTGTGCCGCTCTTTTTTGAACGTTTTACTACCATCAAAATCAGTTCCGACAGAAAAAACAGGAGGGAGAAATAGGTAATTGTTAATATGGTCATTTTTTTCTTTTTTATTAGAATCTTATAACGGTAAACATGAACTGTGCCGTTATTGTGAACAAGCTGACAGTCAACAATTGACGAGTATTCCCTCCAAAAATTATCCTTTTGTAATATGGGCAAAGTGTTCGGCTGACTTACATAAGTGTGCGATTTCGGGCAATGGGATATCGAAGGAGCGATGGGGCGAAGGGGCGAAAGAACGAGGGAGCGATGGAGCGAAGTTGCGATGGGGCGATGGAGCGATGGGAAGCCAAACTCCGTTCATTCGGATTTGCAATCCGAATGTAAAAAGACAGGTTCAAGTCCCGTAGGGACGACTTATTTATTGACCATGAATTTATTCATGGGACCGACTAAGAAATTTTGTCTGATGAGAAAGGATAAGCAGCAAGACAAAATCCATTGGTATAGTATAATTCCGTTATTTTGCAGACAAATTTCTTCCATGGCAGAACAACATCCCAAGCAGTTTTTTGAAGAGCAGGTACAGCATTACAGCCAGCAGCTTTCGCAGATAAAAAAGAATATCCGGCAGGTGGCCTCCTTACGTATTTCCACTTTTCTTATTACCGTTCTCGGTATATACCTGACAGCAGAGAAAACGTGGATAGCTGTCTTGTTGGTGGCCATTGTCGGGTTTTCGTTGTTCGGTTTTTTTGTCTTCCGGCATATCCGGCTTTTCAAGCAAAGAAAGTGGACAGAAAAGCTCTTGCAAATCAATGAAGGCGAACTGCGCCTGCTAAAACGTGATACCTCACATCAACCGGAAGATTTTGAATTTCTGGATGCCTCCCATCCATTTACTGCCGACCTCGATATTTTCGGAAAAAGGTCGCTTTTTCAGTTGCTCGACCGTAGTGCTACACATGCTGGCCGTAATAGCCTTGCGTTCACGTTATTACATCCACCGATGCAAAAAGAGCTGATAATAACGCGACAAAAAGCTATTGCCGAGCTATCCGGAATGTCACACTGGAGACAAGAATTTCAGGCGCTTGGAAAGCAGGAGGAAAAAGAGAAAAATAGTGTAGAATATTTGTTACGCTGGGCAGAAACAAGAGATACTGTTTTCAACAAACCAATTTTTAAGATATTACTGGTTATCACTCCGTTATTAGGCTTGGGGGTTGTGGGACTTAGCAGTTTCGGGCTGTTGCCTTACAGTAGTTTTCTGGCTTTTCTGATTTTGCCGTTTCTTGTGCTGGGTCTGCGGATAGATAAAATTAATAAAGCTTATGACCTTTTAAGTAAAAAGACCTCTTTGTTGGAACAATATGCTACCCTTTTTGAAAAAGCTACAGAGAAAAATTTCCGTTCGGATATTATGCAGCAGATTGTTAAAACACTGGCAGAAGGAGAAGCTTCCGCTTTTGGTGCGGTAAAGAAATTATCCGCTATTTCCAAAGCTTTCGACTATCGCCTGAACATACTGATTGGAATTCCACTGAACATCTTTTTTCTGTGGGATATATTACAGAGTATCCGTTTGGAAAAATGGAAGAACCTTTACGGCGACAGACTTCCTTTGTGGTTTGATGCACTGGCACAGATGGAAGAG